>Ga0265295_1001180_pt1 | contig 47403 bp, 37 predicted proteins | sample Munlansysbiofilm_FD_192503 | JGI IMG/M metagenome (GOLD analysis project Ga0265295, IMG submission 192503) | Leachate microbial communities from a municipal landfill in Southern Ontario, Canada - Methane capture system biofilm | ecosystem: Engineered > Solid waste > Landfill > Unclassified ...
ACTGAAACTTAATCCGAGCATAATTAGCAGAATTCCGCTAATCCCGGCAACGCCAAATCCCGGCAAGGCAAAAATTTCGACCATAACGAGAATAATGCCCACAATAAAAATTGCTATTTCCCAGTGTGCAGCCAGCCCTTCGAGGTATAAGGGCGCAAAATAGATTAATGCTGCAGTCGCTGCAGCAATCGACGGGAAACCAATTCCCGGGCTTTGCAGTTCGAAATAAATTCCACCAATAATTACCATAATTAGTAACCCGGAAATTGCCGGGCTGATGAGTATACCTATCAGTTTATCGAGGAGTGTTAATTTTTGTACAACAATTTCCGGGTTTTGCAGCGGGGTAAAGTTTTTAATTACTTCCTGATAGTTGTTGGCTATCCCTTCACAGAAACCATTGTCTAAGGCCTCCTGTGTGGTAAAAGTGAGCACTTTCCCTTTTTCGGATATCCCCTCCACTTCTACATCCGGATCTACCATGGCTTGAGCAATTTGTGGATCACGTCCATTGGTTTCGGCGGTTGATCGCATCATGGCGCGCATATAGCTTTGGTATTTGTCGGGTAGTTGCTCGGCGCTTTGGTTGACCACGGTAGCCGCTCCGATATTTCCTCCTGGCCGCATGTAAATGCTGTCGCAGGCAATGGATATCAGGGCACCGGCAGAGGCGGCATTATTGTCGATAAATACATATACCGGAATTGTCGACTGCAGTATTCGGGTACGGATACTATCGGCAAAATCCACCTGACCCCCATAAGTATTCATGTGGATAAGAATTAATGACGACTTTGTTTCGATGGCCTCATCAAATGCCATTTGTGTCTTTCTCCATACAGGTTTGGCAATCTCTTCCCTGATCTCAAAAACGTACACAGTCTCTCTTTTTTCAGGGGTTAATACAGTATCCGATGAGGTTTCATTTTGCCCATTTGCCGGAAAATAGGACAATAGACTCATGAGAAACAGTGCGGTCGGGAGAAGAAATAAAACGCTTGTGTTGATCCTGCCAGTTGTTGTCATACATATTTTTTAAAATGCTTATGGACAAAATTAACGAATTCGTGGTACAGATATGGATTTACGGCTAAAATATCTTCACCACTCCAATTATTTTCATTTTCCTGAAAATCAGATATAATACATTTGGCTTCTCTGGCAATAACAATTCCGGCGGCAATATCCCAAGGTTTGAGCCCATATTCGAAGTACCCCTCAAATCGTCCTGCTGCCGTATAACAAAGGTCCACTGCTGCGCTGCCCATTCGTCTGATGCCTTTGGTTTCATTCATCATCAACTGAAGAAGGGAAAGATACTGATTTATCCGGGAGTAATCGCGGAACGGGAAACCTGTAGCGAAAAGGCTGTTTTCCATCGTAAGAATATTGGAATGCCTGATTGCTTTTCCATTGCAGTAGGCGCCAGTCCCCCTTTCTGCATAAAATATTTCGTTACGGGTTATTTCGTAAACAACGCCCGATAATAAATGCTCGTTTTCAGCCAATGCCACCGAAATGCTGTACATCGGTATACCGTGCAGAAAATTGAGGGTTCCATCCAGTGGGTCAATAATCCAGTTGTATCCATCTGGATTTCGTTCTCCTGTTCCTTCTTCAGCAATAAATCCTGCATCGGGAAGCAGCGACGACAATCCGTTAACCAAAAGTTCCTCTGCACGGTGGTCAACAAAACTGACCGGATCATGGTACGCTTTGTCCTTGCCGTCGTTGGGCCGAATGTGTTTAGATTCCTTCCGGATATATTTTCCGGCTGCAATAACAATTTTGTTGATTTCCGGCAGTAGTGATTTTTTTTTCACGGTGTTGATAGTTTTCCGATAATTACTCCTTCACGGGGTTCGAAAGTGTCTAATATTGTGTTTTTCAATTCGTTGTGAGAAGCCAGGCTTTTGTCTACCCGAACCCGAATGTAGTTATCGCTCCATCCGTAAATTGCATCTGTTCTTATCTCTTCAAATAATACCTCTCGCGTCGTGTGCAGGTTTTCGTGATAAAAGGCCGATTGTTTCTGTTCCGATAGTTTATGTAGAATTTGGCTTCGGCTTTGTTTTACTTTCGGTGCTACCTTGGGTTTCATGGCAGCAGATAACGTATTGGGTCGGTCGGAATAGGTAAAAACGTGTAAACAGGAGAGGGGTAATGACTGGATAAAGGCAAAAGTTGAAGCAAATTCTTCATCTGTTTCTCCGGGAAAACCTACAATTACATCGGCTGCAATGCAGGCCTGAGGAAGAAGGTTTTTAATATAGTAGACTTTTTCTTCAAAAAGGGTGCGGGAATACCTTCTTTTCATGCGGTGTAGCACTTCATCATTCCCCGATTGTAGTGGAATATGGAAATGGGGCATAATTTTTTTGGAAGTGGCTGCCAGATCAATAATCCGGTTCTCTAAAAGATTGGGTTCAATACTGGACAGTCGCAATCGGTAATCAACCGGCAGTTTTTCCAGTTCATAAAGTAAGTCAAAGAGTGTTTGGTTGTTTTCTTTTCCAAAATCGCCCACATTCACTCCGGTAAGTACAATTTCTTTTGCCCCTTGTTCAATTGCTTCGTTGGCTTTTGTTAATACTCCTGAAATGGAATCGCTTCTGCTTCGTCCTCTGGCATAGGCTACTGCGCAGTAACTACAGAAATAGTCACATCCATCCTGAACTTTCAGAAAGCTTCGTGTTCTGTCGCTTAACGAGTAGGCTCCATGGTAGAGGCCATATTCTCTGAACGTGTTGTTCGGTTCCGGTATGGTCTGACCCTGCAGAATTTTGGCTAACTGGTATTTGGTTTCATTACCAGCAATGAAATCCACTTCTTCCATGGCCAGAATTTCCTCACTATGTAGCTGCGAGTAGCAGCCGATTACGCCAATCTGCGCCGATGGATTTAGTTTTTTAAAATGCCGGATGGCCTGCCGGGTTTTTTTTTCCGCAAGTGCTGTAACTGTACAGGAATGGATAAGATATACATCGGCCTGCGCATTCACGTCTACAATTTTATATCCTGCTTCGGATAATTCTCGGATAATTTGTGATGATTCCGAATAATTTAACTTACAACCAAAGGTTTTAATGGCTATTTTTTTTTCTTCTGTTTTTTGCATTACGCAAAGATAGATGATGTAGGCTTTTAGTACTTCAAAAGTTGTATTTTTGTTTAAGTTTTTATTTCCGAGGCTTATGAAACTATGAATAGAATTAATGATCTGGAACAGCAAATTGCTGATTTGCAAAATGAATTAGCGGGTTATCGAAGCCGGAGTCCACATCTGGATACGGAATTCAGAAAATTGATAGAAAATTTGAATGATTTGGTGGTTCGTGTCGACAATCAGGATCGCTTTCTCTATGTGAGTAGATCCTATTGTGAAACATTTGGCAAAAATAAGCAGCAACTTTTGGGAAAATCTTTTATGCCTTTAGTCCATCCTGACGATCAAAAGTCGACCGATGAAGAAATGAAAAAATTGCAGGAACCGCCTTATACCTGTAAAGTTCGTCAGCGTGCATTAACGCAATTTGGATGGCGGTGGCTGGAATGGAATGATAAAGCTCTATTGGATGACCAGGGCCGGATTATGGAGGTGATTGGACTGGGTAGGGATATCACAGAAGTCGTTCAGGCAGAAAATGCCCTTAACGCCAGCAAAAATAAACTCCAAACCGCATTTGATATGCTGGATAATGCGGTTTGGGAAATTGATTTTAATACTGGCACGGCGACATACAGTTCAGTTCTTGTCGAATCATTGCCGCAAAAACCTTCCGGGAAACGAGGTTACAATTCCAGGGAAATTTCAACGCAGCTTACTCATCTTGTTCATCCTGACGACCGGGATTCAGTTTTTACTTGGGGAAAAAGCCTTTTGACGAATAAACCCTTGGCGCATGAAATCGAGTACCGGTTTCTTTTTAAGGACCGGGGTTACATTTGGGTGCGGAATAAAATCCGTTTTTCGGAATTTGATGCCCGTGGTAATCCTTTACGGCTAATAGGTGTACAATATGAAATTGAGAAAGAAAAGCGTAGCGATATTATTCGTGAAAAATTTAATCCACTGAACAGTCTGGATTATTTATCTGGATCCTTGACGACTCTTATCGATACCATTGAAAAGTTGCTTTCCACTATTTTTGAGGGTTTTCGATTTTCTGTCTGTTTTTATCAGGAGATCGAATCGTATTACAGCTGTTCTTCCGATAGGAATCGATGGTTAAAAACGGAAAAACTATGTGTCCTGTTTAATCAAAAAAAACTTCCTTTGCTTCACCTTTCCAAACCCATGCAGATTTCGAAATATTGTGAGCTTTCTGGCGGGGAGACCCCTCCTGTTTCTGATATTTTAGTTTTTCCTTATTATCGGGATGAATTTCTTACGGGCTTCATTGGTTTATCAAGACAGGAATCCCATAAAAAATTCAGTGAACAGGATATCGCATTGTATTCTTCGGTCGTTGAACAGATATGGGTTCATGTTCAATACATTCACGCAAAAAAATTTCTCTATGATTCACAACGCAAAACAATAGAAGCAGAACGTCTGAAGGCAAATTTTATCGCCAATATCAGCCATGAACTCCGAACGCCATTGAATTCAATAATTGGTTTTTCTTCGTTGATTGCCCGGGGTAGCGTACATCCAAACGATCAGGAGAAGTATTCCGAAATTATTTCAACTTGTGGTAAAACCTTGTTGAATCTTGTTAATGACATTATTGATTTGTCGAAAATTGATGCTGGAGAAATTACTGTTAACTTTACTTCATGCCTGATCAATAACCTTCTGGATCAACTGCTTGTTTCCTTTACCCGTAAGATCACAGCGAAAGAGGTACGGCTGGAATTACAAAAAGGCATCGAGGATAAATTTTTTTCCATACAAACTGATATTATAAGATTAAAGCAAATTTTTACCAATCTGCTCGAAAATGCGGTTAAGTTTACCTCGCATGGTACGATTGTTTTTGGTTACCGTTTTGAGTCCAATCAACTGATTTTTTTTGTTTCAGATACCGGAATTGGAATTGCACCTGACATGACGGAGCAGATCTTTAATCCATTTTTTCAGGTAGAAGCGCAAACTACGCGTAAATACAGGGGTTCGGGATTAGGCCTGACTATAACCCGTAGGTTAGTTGAATTGCTGGGAGGTCGGATATCTGTTCAATCTGAACAGGGAAAAGGATCCGAATTTTGTTTTACCATCGATATTCAACGAACCATATCCGTTGCAAAAGAAGCTTTTTTAATCGATAAAAAAATAAATATTCCAAATTTATATACAAAAACAATTTTGATTCATTCTGAATTTAAGAATGATTACCTTTTAATTAATGAAATACTGAAACCGACTTTTGCTTCTACTATTTGGTCAGGCCAGCCGGATACCTTGCTAAAGTCGCTTGACCATACAACGATTGACTTGCTTGTGCTGGATATTAATTTGCAAGAAGAATTGGGTTTTAATCTCTTGGAATCCGTAAAAAAAATTCGCCCTGCACTTGCTGTAATTGTGCAGACTTCTTCGGTTCGTCATGCATTGAAAACACAGTGCCTCAAGGCCGGATGCGCCAGCTATTTACTTAAGCCCTACCAGCCTGAGGACTTTATGGAGGCGGTTAACGGGGTTTTGTCCTGAGACCAGGCACATGGAGTTTCTTTTCCAATTATGTTGCTTGTAAATGAAAGAAAACCATTATGTTTGCAAATTAATTTTAAACCATAAAACTGATGGAAAAACTCGCAGTAGTTGCACTGGGTGGCAACGCTTTGCTTAAGGCAGGACAAAAAGGCACTATTAGTGAACAGGAAGAAAATGCCCGCGTGGCAAGTGAGCGTTTAGTTGAGCTTATTCGCAGGGACTATAACTTTGTTATTACCCATGGCAATGGCCCTCAGGTGGGCAATATTTTGCTGGCAAATTCTGCAGCAAATAAAAATTATGGACTGCCTGAAATGCCCTTGGATGTTAGTGTGGCATATTCTCAGGGGTTCATTGGTTATATTATTGAACAGCAATTGCGTAATACGTTACGCGAGAACGATCTTCAGCGTGATATCATTTCGATAATTACCCAGGTGGTTGTTAATAAAGAGGATCCTGCCTTTCAAAATCCGTCAAAACCCGTCGGGCCGTATTATTCAAAAGAGGAAGCCGACCGGATGGCTTCGGAAACAAATTCTGTTTATGCCGAAGATGCCAAAGGACGTGGCTGGCGTAAGGTAGTTGCCTCGCCAAGGCCTCTGATTATTAATAATACCACATCAATCGCAAAAATTGCTCGTTCACATCATATTGTTATTGCTGTCGGTGGTGGCGGAATACCAGTGTATTACGAGAAACATAATAAAATGGTTGGAATTGATGCCGTGATTGATAAAGATCTGGCTTCTTCGTTGCTGGCTCGCCAGATCAATGCCGATAAGTTTATCATATTAACCGATATTGATAAAGTTTGCCTTAATTTTAATACGCCTCAGCAACGGTCAATCGATAAAATGACCATGTCGGAAGCTATGCGCTACATGAATGAAGGGCATTTCGCTGCCGGCAGTATGGGACCAAAAATCTCCGCGGCAATTCAGTTTGTGGAAAATACCGGTATGGATGCTATTATTACCAGCATCGAAAAATTAGGTATTGACAATGGAGGTACACGTATTACTTTTGCTTAATAATTCATTTTAAAAAATAACAGCTATGGCTTTTAATCTCAGAAACAGAAATTTTCTTAAACTGTTGGATTTTACTCCTCAGGAAATTAGTTTTTTGCTTAATTTATCTCAGGATCTTAAAAAGGCAAAATATGCCGGTATTGAGCAGCAGCGGCTGAAAGGAAAGAACATTGTGTTACTTTTTGCCAAAGACAGCACCCGTACACGATGTGCTTTTGAAGTAGCCGCGCTTGACCAGGGGGCACATGTTACTTACCTGGGCCCCTCCGGATCACAGATGGGTAAAAAAGAATCGATGAAAGATACTGCCCGGGTACTGGGTCGCATGTACGATGGTATTGAGTATCGTGGCTATGAACAGGAAATTGTGGAAGAATTGGGCGCCTATGCCGGTGTTCCCGTTTGGAACGGATTAACCACTGAATTTCATCCAACGCAGATCCTGGCTGATTTTTTAACCATGATGGAACACACTGATAAACCGCTGAATCAGCTCTCTTTTGCGTATTTGGGTGATGCACGTAATAATATGGGGAATTCACTTATGGTGGGCGCCGCAAAAATGGGAATGGATTTCAGAGCCGTTGCTCCTGAAATTTGTCACCCGGATGAAAAATTAGTGGCCCAATGCCGTGCGATTGCCAAAGAAACCGGTGCTAAAATTACAATCACGGATAAGGTGGAAGAAGGCGTTAAAGGCGTTGATTTTCTGTATACAGATGTGTGGGTTTCGATGGGAGAACCTGATGAAGTATGGGTGCAACGTATTGAACAAATGAAACCCTATCAGGTGAATATGGAAATGATTAAAAAAACAGGAAATCCCAATGTAAAATTCCTGCATTGTCTGCCGTCGTTCCATAGCCGTGAAACAACGGTGGGAGAGGAGATATTTCAGAAATTCGGAATGCCGGAACTGGAAGTTACCGATGAAGTATTTGAGTCGCCCCACTCCGTCGTATTTGATGAAGCAGAAAATCGCTTACATACAATTAAAGCAGTAATGGTTGCGACTTTGGGAAGCTAAAGGTCAACAAAAATAAGAAAGGGGCTGTCGTTGTTTGACTGCCCTTTTTTTATTCCATTTTCATTCCGTGGCCAATGGCGATAAAATGGGGATTTACCAGAGAAGTTTTATTATAGTTGAGCGGAGTTTTGTCGTTGGCCTTTACAATTAATCCACCCGCTGCCCGTAAAATAGCATCCGCTGCTGCGGTGTCCCATTCCATTGTGGGCGCAAAACGGGGGTAATAATGCGCTGAACCTTCAGCCAGAGCACAAATCTTCATCGAACTTCCACGGCTTTCAATCCGGCAGTCGGGATGGATTTTGCTGATTTCTTTAATCCAATCGTCGGTTAATTTATTCCTATGTGAACGACTGCCCAGAATTACCACTGTATCTGTATTGAAATCGGGTAGTACGCTCCAATCAAGGCCCCTGGAGGCATGATCGCTTCGCAGGGCAAAGGGTGCCCGGTATTCGCAGTCTGAAAATAGGTTATTTCGGATTACTCCGACATAGAGTTGATCCGTTACCGGAATATAGACAATGCCAGCCATGGGTACGCCTTCATCAATCAATGCGATATTAACCGTGAATTCTCCATTTCTGTTAATGAACTCTTTTGTGCCATCCAGTGGGTCAATAAGCCAGTATTGGTTCCATTTTGATCGATCTTCAAATAATATTTCACTGCCTTCTTCGCTTAAAATAGGCCAATTGAATTCTTTTAATCCATTTACTATTATGTGGTTAGATAACTGGTCTGCTTCAGTAAGCGGCGACTGGTCGCTTTTGTACGAAACATTAATGTTGTTTTTCTCGTAAATAGTGAGTATCTTTTGCCCTGCATTAATCGCAATATCAATAATATTTTTTAATGGAATCATATTACTATGTGCGTTTTTTAGGATTAATTTGATAAGGAATAAAACTTCCTGTAAAGATATTTGTTATTAAGAAAGAAAACAATATAACCAAAAAAATGAACCTATGAAAAAGATTTATCTCTTGGCGTTAGTACTGATGACTATGTTTTTTTCAGTAAACGCACAAACTACGAGTTATCCCTGGGTAATCGGAACGGGCGTGAATTTTGTGGACTTTATAGCCCCCCAACTCACTTTTGGCAAACAGCTCACAGAGACTACATGGGAAGGTGCTGAGCAAGGCTATCCCTTCGGCTTTTATGTGAGCCGTTACTTGGCACAGGGATTTGCATTGAGTATGGACTTTAATACGGTGTATGTTCCAAAACAAAATATTGATAAATACGTTGGAGAGTCATCTTATTTGACGCGATTGTGGAACGATGGCACATGGGGAAGGGAAAGTACTTACAAGTCAGGTTTAAATATCGGTGAAGGGCGAATGTTTTACGGCAATCTGAATCTGCAGTACAACTTCTTCAGCTCAATGCATGAAAAACGCCTGAAAAATGAGACCCGCAAATTTGTGGATGTATTTGACCCGTATATCATTGTTGGAATAGGAATGACAAGTATGTATGAAACAGATGCCAAGGCACACAACTATTTATCGCAACAAACAGGAATTGGTTTTAATTTCTGGTTTCAAAAAAATGTATCTGTTTATGCGGAAGGAGCTTATGAGTTTATGCCCAAACGGGATGATTATCTTGCTTTCAAATTTGGTTTGAAAGTTCGCTTTGGTAAAGATAAGGATATTGACAAAGACGGAATACCCAATGCGAAAGACGAATGCCCGGAAGAAGCAGGGCCTAAGGAGAATAATGGATGTCCTCCGATTCCTGACAGTGATGGCGACGGCCTTACCGATGATGTGGATAAATGTCCTGATGAACCTGGTTTACCCGAGTTTCAGGGATGTAACGACCGAGATGGCGATGGCGTGGCCGATTATGAAGACAGTTGCCCCGACATGAAAGGCCCGAAAGAATTTAATGGATGCCCTGACCGCGATGGCGACGGCGTTTCCGACTTTGAAGACAGTTGCCCGGATCAGGCCGGCCCAAAAGAGTTTAAAGGCTGCCCGGATAGTGATGGCGACGGCATACCGGATCCTGATGATAAATGCCCTGATATTGCCGGTTTGCCTGAATTCGATGGTTGCCCGGATCGGGATGGGGATGGAATCTCAGATCTCGTTGATTCATGCCCCGATGAGGCAGGATTGGCCGAATTTAACGGTTGCCCCGATACAGATGGCGATGGAATTCCCGATAAATCCGACAATTGTCCGGAAATTGCAGGAATCCCTGAAGAAAAAGGTTGTCCAAAAGAAGTAGTGGAAGAAATTGAAAAACAACTTTCTTTTAACGCACAGAATATCTACTTTGAATCCGGAAAATCTATTATCCGTCCGATCTCTTATCCGAACCTGGACAATATCCTGGAAATTCTTAATGACTTCCCGAATATCCGTCTGAGAATCGAAGGACATACGGATAACACCGGAGGACGTGATTTGAACCTTAGCCTCTCAGAAGACCGTGCCTTTGCGGTTAGAAACTATTTTACTGAAAGAAGTATCGACCCATCACGCTTTGTAGTGAACGGATATGGTCCTGACCGTCCTGTAGCCACCAATGAAACCAGTGATGGAAGAGCCAAAAACAGACGGACTGAAATACATCTTATTAAAGACTAAAACTAGCTTATTCCATTATGAAAGCCCGGTTTACTTCCGGGCTTTTTTTATGCAATGCTATACGAAAAACGAAAACAGGAGGGAAGTTGTTTTCTGAATTATTCGTGAGGGAAGGCGTTGGTTCGTTAAAAACAATCATTAGCTCAAGTTTCGCACGTTCCGGTTAGGTTCATTTTTATTACGAATATCTAATAAAAATTCGTCAAAAAGCAACCTACGACAATTATGGATTCTATAAACTACTGTTATTCAAATAAAGATCATGCTTATCCACCCATACATACTGCCATCAAACCCTTAATCATTAAATGCGAAACTTAAGGTATTAACATATTGTGGCGGATTTAAAGCTCTCCCCGCTCAATTGCGGTCACAATAATTTCAATGGTTTTGTCAGATTCGAAAGGATCATAGTTTGTTTTTAGGTTGTAACCCCATAGTTGTGCAAATCCTTGCCAAAAAAAGGCGGATAAAGCACCACGAAAATCTTTAACCACTTCGTAGGAAGTTATCTGACATTCCCGATCGACCAACTTGATGAGCAAATGCCCTTGCCTGAAATTCATTTTTTTGAGTTCAGCGCCAAATTTATCCCAAAGCTCAGCTTCAATTTTATCGAAATATTGTTTTTGCTCTTTTTTGTTATCTCTTAAGCTATCCAGGAGAGGCGCATAATGCTCGAGGCGTTTCCCCGCTTCTTTCGCAAATGGATATACCTTTTTGATATCTTTTACCATCCGGGTGTATTGGCGCTCTGCTCTGCGGGTTGTAAATCCCGGAGGCGAATAATAAATATATTCAAACATGGGTAATTCCATAAATAAAAGGGTATCGCCATCAATGGCTGTTCCATGAAGTATTACCGATCCCTCTTCAATCTGTGCGATCACTGAAATTGGGAAAAGAAACAGAAAAAAGACGGATATACGGAGTGTTTTTTGCATCGGGGACACGCAATTCAAGAATTATGCCAAAGAAAGAGTACGGCAATAACCAAGGGATAAATCATTATCCCTGATATAATTAGGCTACTTTGAGTTTGGCTGCGGCAATTTTACTTAATTGTTTCTCAGCGTATGATTTGGTGATTTTTAGGCTTTTTTTCTCTTTCGATCCGGGCATTTCAAACATAGCATCGGTCAGTACAGCCTCCATAAGTGATCGTAATCCACGGGCGCCTAATTTAAACTCAATAGATTTATCTACGATATACTCCAATGCCTTTTTATCGAAACTCAATCCAATATCATCCATTTGAAAGAGCTTGATGAATTGTTTAGTGAGGGCATTTTTCGGTTCCGTAAGGATGCGGGTCAGCGCTTCTTTATCCAGGGGATTAAGATAGGTCAATACGGGTAAACGTCCGACAATTTCAGGAATCAGACCAAAAGATTTTAAATCCTGTGGAGCGATATACTGAAGCAGGTTATTACGGTCGATACTCTCTCTGTTTTTAGTCGCTGCATATCCCACCACATTTGAACGCATACGGCTGGCGATTTTTTTATCCAGACCATCAAAGGCACCTCCGGCGATAAAGAGAATATTCTGCGTATTTACCTGAATCATTTTTTGTTCCGGGTGCTTACGTCCACCCTGCGGGGGAACATTAATAACGGCTCCTTCGAGTAGTTTTAACAAAGCCTGTTGTACTCCTTCTCCCGAAACATCGCGTGTGATGCTGGGATTATCACTTTTGCGGGCGATTTTATCGATTTCGTCAATAAAAACAATTCCCCGTTCAGCCGATTTTACATCATAGTTTGCAGCTTGTAACAGCCTCGAGAGTATACTTTCTACATCCTCTCCAACATAGCCCGCTTCTGTAAGCACCGTTGCATCGGCAATCGCAAAAGGTACCTTTAACATCCGTGCGATAGTTCGCGCCAGTAAGGTTTTGCCGGTTCCGGTTTCGCCTACAATAATAATATTTGATTTTTCGATTTCCACATCATCGTCCTCGGTAGAATAATGATACTGGGCAACCCGTTTATAATGATTATAAACAGCTACACTTAACACTTTTTTGGCTTCGTCCTGTCCGATAACATATTGATCGAGATAGCGTTTAATTTCGGCCGGTTTTAGTATTTCAAACTCACCGATCAGATCCGAATTTTCCCGCAGTGCAAGTAATTCTTCATCGACAATTAATTTTGCCTGATTGATGCAGTAATCGCAGATATGGGCGTCGATACCCGCAATGAGAATATTGACCTCCTCCTTGGATCGTCCGCAAAAAGAACACTTGTCATTATTTCTGGCCATTGGTTTTGTTTATTATTTACTCATTCTTGGTGAGCACTTCGTCGATCATACCATACTCTTTTGCCTCTATGGAACTCATCCAGAAATCTCTGTCGCCGTCGGCCCAGATTTTATCGTACTCCTGTCCGGTATGTTTGGCAATAATGGTATATAGTTCTTCTTTAATTTTTCGAATTTCCCGGGCTGTAATTTCAATGTCCGAGGCTTGTCCCTGCGCACCACCTAAGGGCTGATGTATCAGAATCCGGGAATGATTTAAAGCACTTCGTTTTCCTTTGGCTCCGGCACATAGCAGTATTGCTCCCATCGAGGCAGCCATTCCGGTGCAGATTGTAGCAATGTCAGGAGCTACATATTGCATGGTATCGTATATTCCAAAACCGGCATACACACTTCCACCGGGGGTGTTTAAATAAATGGTGATGTCTTTTGACGGATCAACTGATTCAAGAAAAAGTAGTTGTGCTTGAATGATGTTGGCGACATAATCGTCAATGGGTACCCCAAGAAAAATAATGCGATCCATCATTAACCGGCTGAATACATCCATGGTGGCAATATTCATCTGGCGTTCTTCGATGATGGTTGGGGAAATATAATTACCAGCTAAAGAAGTATACCTGTCGAACGATAAAGAGTTGATACCCTGGTGTTTGACAGCAAAATTTCTAAACTCGTCTGTTTTCATAGTATTACTTTTCGTAGGTTTTTGTTATCAAAGTAACAAATTCATCGTAGGAAAGTTCTTTTTCAATCACGTTGAGATTTGTTTTAAAGACATGAAGCAATGCTTTCTCATATAGGTGATCATAAATACTCTTTACCTGTTCTTTGTTTTGCATCAGGCTATCAATGATCATTTTTGTCCGTTCCTTCATCTCATCGGTCTCCTCCTTTCCATTGAGAAATAGCTCTCTGATATGGTTGCGTATGGCATCAGAGGTGATATTGAGTTCGGGATGGTTGTTATTCAGTGATTTTTCTATCAGATTCCATCGCATCGATTTCAGGAAGCTGTCAAACTGTTCCTCCAGTTGCCCGGCTGTAATTTTTTCTTCGTTGGTTTCCATAATCCAACGTTTGAGAAAATCTTCCGGAAGTTCAATTCCGGCCTTTTCGATTAAGGCATCAATGCAGGTATTGACGAAATGGCGGTCACTTTCAGCACTGTAAGACACGGAAACATCTTTTTTTACCCGGTCGCGAAGTTCCTTCTCTGTCGTAATTTGATCCTGAGGATAGACCTTTTTGAAGAGGTCTTCGTTCAATTCAGCCTCTTTATTCCGGGTAATTTCATTGATCGATGCCGCAAACTCTGATTTCAGGCTGGAAGCCTTTTCTTTATCGATGTTTAACATGGCGGCCACATCCGTAGCATTTTTTATCGCATTCATGGGGTCGAAGATAACGACCTCACCAACTTTTTTTCCGATAAATTTTTTCTTAATGGTTTTCAATTGAATGGAATCAAGGGGCAGGGATGCGCTGTTTTGTATTCCATTTTCAAGGATATTGCCTTCCTCATCGAGTTGAGCAAAATCACACTTTAGTAAGTCGCCTTCTTCTGCTTCATCTCCAGCAGTAACTGTCCCATTTCGTTTTTGAAGGTTGTGAATATATTCATCAATTTTTTCTTCTTCCACTTTAATAGTGGGGTAAGTCACTTCAATGGAATTGTCGAGGGTAATATTTATTTCCGGCTGAATTCCCAGATCAAAATAGTAAGTAAAATCCTTCATTTGATCCAGATCGATAGTGCCTGTTTTGTCCAAGTTAGGAAGCGGATTTCCGATCACTTCGAGTTTTTCTTCTGTAAGATAATCTGCTATTTTTTCAGAGAGAAGTTTATTGATTTCATCGCTGATTACGGCTTTTTCGTAAAGTTTTTTGATGATACCCATAGGTACTTTACCGGCGCGGAAGCCTGGAATATTTGCTTTTTTCCGGTAATCCTGAAGTTGTTTTTCGACCTTTTCGGAATAATCGGCTTCAATAATTTCAATTTTCAGGGTGGCTGTTAAAGCACCGGTGGATTCTTTCGTAATGTGCATTGGGACAATCTTAACTGATTAATAATGAGTCTATGACCAATTTTGCAGGGTTATACCTTAAAAAAGTATGTGCGGATGAAGGGACTCGAACCCCCACGCCTTTCGGCACTAGATCCTAAGTCTAGCGCGGCTACCAATTACGCCACATCCGCAACGCTTATTGTTATCCCATTTCGGGGGTGCAAATATACGCTTTTTTTTTAATTTGAAGAATTTGTGTCGAAATCTTGTGGACGACAAACCCTGAGCGTAAAGCCGGCGATTGCCGGCTTCCCATAGCGAATAATAATTTCAACTCCTTTGGGTTGTCTTTTCCCTGACTTTGCTGATCGTTAGAGTTTTTCGGGAAGATTATTTTGCTGCAGTGATGGCCTCAATGGCCTGGTCGTAGTCAGGTTCCCGGGTAATTTCAGGTACTTGTTCGGTATAGATGATTTTCCCTTCCGGATTCACAACAATAACACTGCGAGCATGCAGGCCTTTCATTGGACCGTCGACGATGTCAAGGCCGTAATCATGGCTAAAATCATGATTCTGGAACTCGGAGGCTGTAATTACTTTGTCGATTCCCTCGGTGCTACAGAATCTTCCATGGGCAAATGGCAGGTCGCGACTGATACATAACACGACTGTATTATCCAACTGGGCTGCTGTACTGTTGAATTTTCGCACTGATGTGGCACAGACTTCCGTATCGAGGCTTGGAAAAATATTCAGCAGAACATTCTTTCCTTTAAAATCGGAGAGTTTTACTTCGCCGAGATTGCGGCCGATCAGGGAAAAATCTTTTGCAGGGCTTCCAATCGACGGTAAACTGCCACTGGTATGAATGGGATTACCTTTTAATGTTATTTGTGTCATATTTTTATTTTTTTGTTTAAATAACAGCAATAGAGGTGGTTTTGTTTGAAGAAAATAAAAAAACGGTCAGGATGTAGTTTGAAAGGAAGTAAGTTGAAAAGTGGAAAACCAAACCTCAGAAAAGAAAAGCTACAATCCCGACCGAAACCAAAATTTACTATAAAAAATTTAATAAACCTAAAGATTAACAACACCTTAGGTAAAAAGTTTTATAAAAGTACAATTATTTTCAGGGAAAGTCAAAAAAAGATTTCATAGAGCATCTGATGGATATTTGTGCGCAGGTTTTCTTTAAGGATCAGATTATTTTTCGTTCTGGGATGAATACGGTTGGAAAGGAAGACATAGATCAGGTTATTTTCAGGGTCGGCCCAGAAATAGGTTCCTGTAAAACCGCTGTGCCCAAAACTATCCGGGGATGCGCTTTTACAAACCGGACCATCGTCGTAATACGACAGTAGCGGTTTGTCGAAGCCAATTCCTCTTCGGTTTTGATCCAGAGGAAACTGACAGGCAGTAAATTCTTTTACGGTTGTTGAATCGAGAAACTGAATACCCGCGTAATTTCCTTTTTGAAGAAGCATTTGCATCAGTACGGCCAGATCATGTGCGTTACTGAAAAGTCCGGCATGACCTGACACTCCTCCCAACATGGCTGCCGCCGGGTCGTGCACTGTACCGTGAATTAGTTTCCTTCGAAAGTTTTTTTCCTGTTCAGTTGGAATGAGCAACTTCATTGGAAATTTTAACGCCGGATGAAAAGTGATTCTGTGTAACCCCAGTGGTTGATAGAAATATTGATCGACAAATTGTTCCATGGGTGAATTGGTGATTTGTTCCAGCGCACGATGGATCAGAATAAACCCCAGATCGCTGTATTTGTAGTCACTGGTTTTTCGCAGCGGCGATGTGCGAATGGTGTCATATATTTGCAGGGGAAAATGGGTACAAAGAAACAGTGTGTCGGAAAGCATGATGCCATGTTGCGGATCGGGTTGTTTCGAGTAATACGGTTCCTTCGGATGCCCTTGCGCATCGAGCGTGGGAATAAAATAGGGAATCCAGGGTTGTAATCCCCCTTGATGCGCCATAATTTCACGGATTATAAGATCTTTTTTATTGCTATTCCGTAAATCCGGAAGATAGTCGGATAATCGCCGATCGATATCAATTTTATTTAAATCCGATAATTTCATAACGGCTAGGGTGGTAGCCGCCACTTTTGTGATACTGGCCAAATCATAGAGGTGGTTGGCCGATACTTGTCCGTTTTTTTTATAGTTATAGGTTGGGAATCCATAGGCTTTGTTCACTATTACCATGCCGTTTTTGGCAACCAATAACTGGCAACCCGGGAAGGCCTTATCCTCTATGGCCTTTTGGATCAAACTATCGATGGGGCCAAAGACCTTGCGATTGATTCCCCGCTCTTCCGGGATCCCGTATTGAAGCACATTGATGGCTTTGGTATTGATTCCGCAGCCCGGCTTCAGCGTTAGTCCGGCCGAAACCGGTAGCCGCCCTCTGATGGGGTAGGCCCCGCACAGCGATTGTGCAGTAAGACTTAAAGCGGTTTCATTTTCTTCATAAACTACCAGAAATGCTTCGGGAAGTGCCGGCGAAAGGTGTTGAATCCCGTAAGGATTTCCGATATATACCATTACGGTTTTATGTCGGCAGTCGATTTGTGTTATTAGTGTTTTTAACTCTTGGGTAATACCATATTTATTTTTATAATTTCCCTGGGTATGGAGCGCGACAATTATGGTGTTGTACGGTTGTAGTTTTTGTAAAAACGCGCTTGTGTCAATGGCTGTTACATTCAGTGGCAGCATAAAAGTATCGGTTGGAAAGTAGTTATCCAGCATTACTTTTAGGGTATGCGAAGAATTATTGGAAAAGGTAATCAGGGCAGATTTTCCTGCTTTCAGCGCGGTGAGGGGTAGCAGGTTATCCTGATTGGAAAGTAAAGTGAACGACTCACGATAGAGTTCCCTTCGCAGAGGCTCATATCGATTCTGATCTTCGGTTGTGGCAACTTCCCCGGTATTTACCGGTGTATACGTTGATAACCCCGAATTGTATTTGGCGGTGAGTACTTTTTTACATCTGTCGTTCAGCATTTCTTCCGTAATCAGCCCGTCACGGATTGCATTTTTGATCGTTTTAATCGCTTCCTGGGCATCGGATGAAAGCAGCAGGATATCATTTCCGGCAAGGAAAGCCTGTAGTTCAATATCACCCGGTTTAAAGTGCCGGGTTACACCACTCATATCGAGAGCATCGGTAACTTTCAGCCCGTGAAAACCAAGGCTGTCCGACAACAACGTAGTAACCACGGGATAACTGAGTGTGGAGGCCCGGTTTTTTTCTTTTTCATACAATGGGATGTAAAGATGTGCCGTCATAATGCCTCCGAGCCCAGCTGCAATCAATTTTTTGAAAGGGTACAATTCCAGTGAATCCATTCGGCATTTTGTGTGGGGCAGCACTGGCAGGGTTAGATGGGAGTCGGTGTCGGTATCGCCATGGCCTGGAAAGTGTTTTGCTGTAGCTATAATTCCATGATCCTGAAGTCCTTGCATATACATAATGCTTTTACGCGCTACGTTTTCGCGATCTTCGCCGAACGAGCGGGTATTGATCACCGGATTGGCCGGGTTAGAATTTATATCGGCCACGGGGGCAAAGTTGATATGTGTACCCAGGTTGGCAAGCTGCAGGGCGATGTCACCGCCCATGCGGTAGATTAGGCTGTCGTTGCTAATGGCGCCAAGGGTCATTTGTTTGGGGTATGAAAGTGTTGAATCCAGCCGCATTCCTGGACCCCATTCGGCATCCAGGGCAATTAAAAGAGGTACCCTGCTTTCGTTTTGCCAGCGGTTGGTGAGTATCGCCTGCCGCCGGGGACCTCCCTGAAAAAAACATAAGCCTCCAATCTGGTGCCGCCGGATGATCCTATCAATCTCCCTTTCGTATTTCTCATCCTTATTGCTATAGGTGCGGATAAAAATCAATTGAGCTATTTTTTCTTCTGTCGATAATGTCTGTATAACCGAATCAACCCAGATTTCAACGGGCATTTTTAGGGAAAGGCTATCCGGTACCTGATTCTGGATTGACGAAACAGCCTGGAATGGCAGCCATTGAATGAGAAGGAACAGGGTGAAGAGCAAACCAGTGGATTTCATATCTATGGATTTAGAAAAAACAAAAATAGGATTTTCATTTGGAATAAAAATGTGAATAACCCAAAGCGATTGTGAATAAAGTATGGGAAATGAAGTGGAGGCTTACGGTTTCAGTATAAAAAAAGCCGTACTTTTACAGCAAAATTTTTTTGAAATGAATGGAATACAATTACAGGAAATGGCAATGCAGGTACGCAGGGATATTGTCAGGATGGTACATTCTTCGAAATCAGGCCATCCGGGAGGCTCATTAGGGTCAGCAGATATTCTGGTTGCCTTATATTTTGCTATAATGAACCATGGCGATGGCCACTTTTCCATGGAGGGAAATAGAGAAGATATGTTCTTTTTATCCAATGGCCATATTTGTCCGGCCTGGTACAGTGTACTGGCCCGATCAGGGTATTTTCCCGTAGAAGAGTTGAATACGTTGCGTAAACTGGGCTCCCGTTTGCAGGGCCATCCCACTACGCAGGAGGGCCTGCCTGGTGTACGGGTGGCCAGTGGTTCACTGGGGCAGGGGATTTCTGTTGCCATCGGTGCTGCTCTTGCAAAAAAAATGGATAATGATCCCCATATAGTGTATTGTCTTACCGGCGATGGAGAGTTACAGGAAGGCCAGATTTGGGAAGCGGCAACCTTTGCTCCGGCGAAAAAAGTGGATAATCTCATTGTAATTACCGATTATAACCGCAAACAAATTGAAGGTCCTCTGGAACAGGTGATGGATCTTAAAGATCTGTCTGACAAATGGAGGGCTTTTGGATGGGAGGTGCTCGAGATGCAGGGCAACAATATGGATGAAGTAATCCGCGTTTTACAACAGGCAAAGGCTTTATCCGGAAAGGGAAAGCCGGTTTATATCCTTGCTAAGACTGAAATGGGTTTTGGCGTTGATTTTATGATGGGCACGCACAAATGGCATGGAATAGCACCTGACGACCATCAGCTTCAGTTGGCTTTGAGCCAGCTTCCGGTCACTTCGCTGAGCGATTATTAATAAATCTTCATATACGTGCTTAAAAAGTTTATTTTACCCTTTCTTTTGTTACTGATCATTGCAGTACCAGGAGTGGCGCAGGAGCCCGAACCTCTGCCTAAACCCACTACGCGTATCCTTTTCGTAGTCGATTTTTCCTATAGCATGTATGGACAGTGGCAAAATGATGTAAAAATCAACATCGCCCGGAAACTCTTATCGAATCTTCTGGATAGTTTGGCTTCAGTTGATAATCTTGAACTGGCATTACGCGTATATGGCCATCAGCATAATTATCCGCCACAAGTGTGTAACGATACCCGCTTGGAAGTGCCATTTGCCCCAGGTAACAGTGCCAGAATAAAGAATAAATTACATACCCTTGATCCCCGGGGTACTACGCCCATTGCCTATGCATTGGCGCAGGCTGAAAATGATTTTTCACCCTGTGATCATTGTAGAAATATTATTATTTTAATTACTGATGGAATTGAAGAATGCGATGGGGATCCCTGCGCAGTGTCGCGAAGCCTGCAGAAAAACGGCATTGCTCTCAAACCTTTTGTTATTGGAATCGGACGTGATTTTAGTACTGCATTTGATTGTGTGGGAACCTATTTTGATGCCTCTTCAGAAGCACAGTTTTCCAAAGCCTTGAAAATTGTGATTTCGCAGGTTTTGAACTCTACTACCGCTCAGGTAAATCTGCTCGACGATTTTGGGCGCCCGACGGAAACCAATATCAATATGACTTTTTATGACCATATTTCGGGAAAAATGCTTCATAATTATATTCATACAATGAATGCCAATGGCGTATCGGATACCCTTTACCTTGACCCGCTGGTGACTTATGATATTGAAGTACATACCCTTCCCCCTGTCAGAAAAGAAAATGTGAAGATAATACCCGGGAAACATACTATCATTGGGATTTCCTGCGGACAGGGTGACCTTCGTCTGGCCGTTGGAAATAACAGCCGGACATTGAAAGATCTGAAATGTATTGTTAGGGAGTCACGCAGCAAAAACACACTGAATATCCAGACTTTTGGCACCTTGCAGCGTTACCGGACAGGGTATTATAACCTCGAAATATTGAGTCTGCCGCGTGTTTTGGTCGATTCGGTGGAAATCGCCCAAAGCCATACCACACGAGTGGAATTGCCTTTGCCCGGAATTGTGGTACTACGGAAATCGATTAAAGGATTTGGCAGTATTTATGTCGATCGTGGCGGAAAACTGGAATGGGTTTATGACCTGCTGGAAAATGAATTACAGGAAACTTTATTGCTGCAACCGGGTGATTATGTGGTGGTTTTTCGATCCCGTTTTGCAACAATTTCTGCCTATACCATTGAGAAAAAATTTAATGTAGAGAGTGGAATAACTACCAATGTAAAATTGTTTTCAAATTAGTACGCATAGCTTATGACTCGTGTAATTTATACAGAAAAAAAAGACACCCGCTCGGGTTTTGGAAAAGCACTGGAAAAACTGGGTGAAACCAATGAAAAGGTAGTGGCCTTATGTGCCGACCTTACCGGATCGCTAAAAATGGATGCTTTTGCAAATCGTTTTCCTGATCGATTTATTCAGGCCGGAATTGCTGAGGCCAACATGATGGGTATGGCTGCCGGATTGGCCAATGCCGGGAAAATACCCTTTACAGGAACTTTTGCCAACTTTTCAACCGGACGTGTATATGATCAGATTCGTCAATCGGTTGCCTATTCCGGAAAGAATGTTAAAATTTGTGCTTCTCATGCAGGGGTAACCCTCGGCGAAGATGGGGCAACCCATCAGATGACAGAGGATATCGGCATGATGAAAATGTTACCCGGAATGACGGTCATCAACCCTTGTGATTACAATCAGACTTATCTGGCTACGCTTGCCATTGCTGCCATTGATGGGCCTGTATATTTGCGGTTTGGACGACCTTCGCTGCCTGTTTTTACGGATATACAACGGCCTTTTGTTATTGGCCAGGCCTGGCCTATGAAAGAAGGGACGGAGGTTACCATTATTGCAACGGGCCATATGGTATATGAAGCCCTGAATGCTGCCTATGCCCTGGAAGAAATGGATATTTCGGCCGAAGTGATTAACATCCACACCATTAAACCGCTTGATGAAAAGGCAATCCTCGATTCTGTTGTTAAAACCCATTGTGTAGTAACTGCTGAAGAACATCAGCAAAACGGAGGACTTGGCGATTCGGTGGCTCAGTTACTCGCACTTCATCTTCCGGTTCCCATGGAATACGTGGCAGTGAAAGATGCCTGGGGGCAAAGTGGTACACCAGCGCAACTCATGGCGCATTATAATCTTGATGAAGAAGCTATAATTCAAGCTGTTAATCGAGTTTTACTGCGAAAATAGTTCCCGTTCACGCTGCACAGTAATTACCGAAAAAATACCCTGAGATGATTAGTGCTGATTTATTTCAAATTTTATGGAACAATGTACTGGATACTTCATGGCTTGAAATTATTGCCGTTTTTTTTGGTATTGCCAGTGTTTGGTTTGCAAAAAAAGAAAACATTCTTGTTTATCCGACTGGAATCTTTAGTGTATTGATTTATGTGTGGATTTGTTTTACAGCAAAATTATATGCCGATGCCGGAATTAATTTTTACTATTTTGTAACCAGTGTTTACGGATGGTATGCCTGGACCCATAAAAGCTCCGGGGATACCGGCTTGATTATTTCTGTCAATAGCAACAAACAACAATGGATGTGGGCCATTCTTTCGGTTGGTGCCTATGGCCTGATATTTTTTACCCTCTGGATTTTTAAGCAGAATGACACGGAGTACATGCAATCGTATCTACCCTACACCGATTCATTTACCACTGCCATGTTTCTCATTGCAATGATTCTTATGGCCAGGAAAAAAGTTGAAAACTGGGTATACTGGATCATTGGTGACGTGGTCAGCATTCCGCTGTATTTAGTTAAAGGACTTGTTTTTACTGGGTTTCAATACCTGGTATTTCTAATTATCGCCTTCATGGGATATGTGGCGTGGAAGCGGAGCTATAACGAATGGCGTACGAAATCTGTAACCGGTTAATGTAGTGGTGAAAATTGCAGTTACCGGACCGGAATCATCGGGAAAGACAACGCTTACCCGTCAATTGGCTGAATATTTTCATACCGGATGGTGCCCTGAGTATTCCCGCGAATATTTTCAACAACGGGCAACCGATTATACGTTGGCCGATGTGGTAGCTATTAACAAGGGCCAGATGAATGCCGCTCAAAACCTTATTGCGAAAATGAATACAGCCGGAATATTGTTTTTTGACACCGAACCCATCGTTAATCAGGTGTGGGCAATGAAAAAATTTGGATTTTCGCCTCCTGAAATTCAAAAATCAGTGTCTCAGCCGTATTACGATCTTTATCTGTTGTGTTTTCCTGATCTGAAATGGGAATATGATCCCTTACGTGAAGATGAACACCAGCGCATGGTTCTTTTTGATAGTTATGTTTATGTTTTGACAATGATTAAGGCTAATTTTTTTATTGTGAAGGGTTACGGCAAAAGTCGGTTCACCATGGCGTTAGATCGTATTTTATCACTGTTTCCTTCCATGAATAATATCCAATAAAATGAGTCAAAAGCGGCATATTCTGTTTTTAACCCGCTGGTATCCGAACCGGCGTGATCCCATGCCCGGACTCTTCGTCAGGAATCATGCCCTGGCTGTAGCAGCTATCGAACAAGTGACGCTTCTTTATGTACATTCTGAGCCTGATGCCGTAAAGCGATACGAAATTACAGAGGAAGATGATCAGGGAATTTATACTGTGCGGATATATTACCGGAATCCAACGAAGGCAGGCAATCCGTTCGCTATGGCGACAAAGATAGTACGGTTTATCATCGCGCATAAAAAGGGACTGCAACGGATTCGATCCACCGTCGGATTGCCCGATCTGGTGCATGTAAATGTGTTGACCCGGCATGCATTGGTGGCGCTTTATTTAAAAATACGTTTCAGGATTCCTTATCTGATTACCGAACATTGGTCGCGGTATTTGCCAATCACTTCCACTTATAAAGGTTTTTTTCGGAAAATGGCCACCCGTTGGTGTGTTCGTCAGGCCGGTGCGGTTACAACAGTCTCTGAAAATTTAAAAGACGCGATGCTTTCCCACCGATTGTATAACCCACACTATTATATTGTTTATAACATTGTTGACACAACACTTTTTACGCTTCCTTCCGGAAGACAACCCGTTGTCGCTAAGAATAGGTTTATTCATATTAGTTGTTTTGAGGATCGCTCAAAGAATATTTCCGGCCTTTTACGTTCGCTGGCTGTACTGAAAACGGTTCGTAGTGACTGGCAATGCCTTTTTATTGGCGATGGTACAGATTATCAAATTGTTACAACCTATGCAACAGCGCTTGGTTTATCGGAACCGCAGGTTGTTTTTACCGGGATAAAGACAGGAATAGAGTTGGTGCAATTGCTGCAACAATCTGCCTTTTTGGTTCTTTTTAGTAACTATGAAAATATGCCTGTGGTAATCAATGAAGCATTTGCCTGCGGGAAACCGGTATTGGCAACGCGGGTAGGTGGAATCCCTGAGATTGTTAAGCAGGATCGGGGTATTCTTATTGATGCCGGCGACGAGGAGGCATTGGTTAGGGAATTAGTTTTTATGCTCGATCATCCGGAGTATTTTTCTTCCCAACAAAATCGCGAATTTGCCGACCGGAATTTTTCTCCGGCAATTGTCGGTCATTTGTTTCAGCAAATCTACAATCAGGTTTTAAACCGATAACTATACTGCAAGTGCTTCCAGCCTGTCGTCTTCAATCCTGAGGTTATCAATTATAAAGATTTGCCGGTCGGGAGTATTTTTTCCCATATAAAAACCAAGTAGTTCACCAATTTGTGAAACATTGGTTAGAATAACAGGTTCAAGCCTGATTTTTGGACCAATAAAGTGTTTGAATTCATCGGGAGATATTTCTCCTAATCCTTTAAACCGCGTTATTTCGGGATTTTTTCCTAGTTTGGCGAGGGCATTATGCCGTTCTTCATCTGAATAGCAATAAAAAGTTTCCCGTTTATTTCTTACCCGGAACAAAGGAGTCTGGAGAATATACAGATGTCCGCTTTTTACCAGATCAGGATAAAACTGCAGGAAAAAAGTCAGAAGTAAGAGGCGAATGTGCATGCCATCAACATCGGCGTCAGTAGCCACAACAATATTATTATATCGCAAATTTTCAAGGCCATCTTCTATATTTAGAGCCGTTTGTAGCAGATTGAATTCATCGTTTTGGTAGACCAGTTTTTTACTTTGGCCATAGCTGTTCAATGGTTTGCCTCTGAGGCTGAATACGGCTTGTGTATTCACATCACGCGATTTAGTGATGGAACCGCTGGCTGAGTCTCCTTCTGTAATAAAAAGGGTGGAGTCGAGCCGTCGTTCGTGATTACTGTTGTAATGTACTCTACAATCGCGCAATTTTTTATTGTGGAGGCTGGTTTTTTTAACGCTCTCTTTGGCGAGTTTCTTTATTCCCGCGATTTCTTTCCGCTCTTTTTCTGAAAGGATGATTTTTCTGTGTAATGCTTCAGACGTTTCCTGATTCATGTGCAGGTAATCATCGAGGTATTTTTGTACAATAGTCCCTATATAATTTCTTATGGTTTGGCCCTGGGGTTCCATGTGCTGAGAACCTAGTTTGGTCTTGGTTTGCGATTCAAAAATGGGCTCCTGTACTTTAATACTAATGGCGGCAATAATTGATTGCCGGATATCACTGGTATCGAAATCTTTTTTGTAATAGTCTTTAATCGTGCGGGCTATGGCTTCCTTAAATGCCGAAAGATGGGTTCCTCCGGATGTTGTGTGTTGCCCGTTAACAAAGGAGTAGTATTCTTCACCGTATTGGCGGGCAGAGTGGGTGAGGGCAAATTCAAAATTTTCTTCCCTGACATGAATGATGGGATAGGCGATAGGATTCCCATTAATGTTTTTCTCAAGCAGGTCGAGTAATCCATTCTTGCTAAAGAATTTTTTATGGTTATAGATAATAGTTAATCCTTTGTTGAGATACACGTAGTTCCAGATCAGTTTTTCGATGTATTCCGGTATGAAACGGTAATTGCCAAAAATGGTTTCATCGGGAACGAAGGTAATGGCGGTTCCGTTTTTTTCGGTGGATGGGGTTATTTTTTCTTCATGGATTACCTCCCCTTTGCAGAATTCTACTTTTTTGACTTCTCCTTCGCGAAACGATTGCGCTTTAAAATAACTGGAGAGTGCATTCACCGCTTTTGAACCAACGCCGTTTAACCCAACTGACTTTTTGAAAACCGTCGAGTCATATTTTGCTCCAGTATTGATCCGGGAAACACATTCCACTACTTTTCCCAGGGGAATTCCACGCCCATAATCACGTATTATAACCGTATTGTTATCGATCGTAATTTCAATATCTTTTCCATACCCCATCATAAATTCGTCAATGGAGTTGTCCAGAATTTCTTTCACCAGCACATAGATACCATCGTCCTGCGATGCACCATCTCCGAGTTTTCCAATATACATACCCGGGCGTACCCGGATGTGTTCGTTCCACTCCAGTGATCGTATGCTTTCATCGTTATATATATCACTCATCGTATCTTTTTTGCAAAAATATCAGTTTAAGAGAAAACTACAATCCCTCAAATAAAAACTTATCAAATCTGAATTGTTAATTAACCCTTAATCATAGCGTTACCACCATTTGAAAGGCTTCACCCAAGTTGTTAATGATGTCGGATGCAATCAGTGATTCTTTTCCCAGTTCTTCGGCTGCGAGGTCGCCTGCCAGTCCGTGCAGGTAGACCCCGATGAGACAGGCTTCCAGTGCGCTGTACCCCCGGGCTTTTAAGCCGAGCAAGACGCCGGTAAGCACATCACCGCTACCGGCTGTGGCCATGCCGGGGTTTCCGGTGCTATTGAAATATGCTTTTCCATCGGGGCATGTAATGGCAGTATGTGCCCCTTTTAAAACTACATAGCAGTGGTATTTTATGGAGAATGTTTTCTGTTTTTCATGCCGTTCAAAATTATTGCCTGACTGGCCTACAAGCCGGGTAAATTCTTTGGGGTGGGGCGTAAAAATGCTGTTGGGCGGAATAAACGACAGCCATGTTTTGTTTTCGCTGAGGATATTGATGGCGTCGGCGTCAAAGATAATTGGTATTTTACTTTCTTGAATTAATAATTTAAGTGCTGTGGCAGAAGCTTTTAGCTGGCCGAGCCCGGGCCCTGCTGCAATGGCATTGAAAGGCTCCAGCGCCGGTAGAGTGGTAAAATGGGTGTTGTGTTCATCGATGGAACACATGGCCTCAGGAAATGCCGATTGAAGTATGGTAACACTTTCTTTCGGGATATGCGCGGTGATGAGCCCCGCACCACTTCGTAATGCGGCTTTTGCAGCAAGAACAGCCGCTCCGGTCTTCCCGGTACTGCCTGCAATTAATAATCCATGGCCATAATGGCCCTTGTGATCATATTTTCTGCGTATTCGCAATAATAATTTGCAAAATTCCGATTCGATAAAAAAATTGTTGGTTTCAACCGTGTGTATATAATCGGGATGCAGACCTATGGGAAGTACTTCCCATACGCCCAGATGCTCATCATTTTCTGCAAAAAAGAATGAAAACTTCGGGAACTGAAACGTTAGGGTGTACGCTGCATTGATGACCGATCCTTTCGAATTCAGGTTACTGTGGTCGCAATACAACCCTGATGGAACATCAATGGCCACCGTAAAAGCCTTACTGGCATTAATCTGATTTATGATTTTGGCAGGAAATCCGGTTGCCGCCTTGGTAAGTCCGGAGCCAAATAGTGCATCTACAATAATATCCGAGCGACGTAGGATAGGGAGTTCTGATTTTTCAGTTAAAATAGTGAGATCAGCCTGAGGCATATTTCGAAGCCTGAGCAGGTTCGCATCACAGGATGGCGTCAGGGTTTCACGGTGTTGTACCAGGTAAGTATGCACCGTATATCCATTTTGTAACAAATGACGGGATACAACCAACCCGTCACCTCCGTTATTGCCTGTACCACAAAATACAACGATATTGCTGTCTTTTTCAATGTGTTTCGAAAACCAATTATAAATTTGTCGCGCAGCACGTTCCATAAGATCCAGTGCAGCGATGGGTTCATTAGTAATCGTATAGGTATCGGCTTCCCGGATTTTTTCAACAGGTAAGATTTTCATAACTGTAATTTAATCATATGTCTGTATCCAACAAAGATAATGATTTTAATTCAGTGTGTATTGTTTTAATCGCTTTAGGTTTACTGTTATTTCGATGCCGGAGTAAGTTTCCTTTTTATACCTTTGCGCAAATTATATTTATGAATAAAAAATTGAACCTGCCTGTATTCCTTTTGTTGCTATCTCTGGTGAGTATAGGATTGATAAGTTGTAAAAGCATGAAAGACAAAAAAAATACGGCAATCGACCGCGCTGACCTTGATCTCTCGGTTTTGCCACAGGATGATTTTTACCGTTTTGCCAATGGCGGATGGATGGAAGCCAATCCGTTACCTGCAGATCGCAGCAGGTATGGTAGTTTTGATGCCCTCGCCGACCGTGGTGATGAACAATTGCGTCAGTTGTTTAATGATTTGACGAAACAGGATTTTGAACCCGGCTCCAATGGCCGGAAAATTTCTGATTTCTATGCCAGCGGGATGCAGACAGATCGTGTGAATGCACAAGGCTGTCAGGGAATTGAAACTTATCTGAATGCGATTCGTGGTATTAAAAATACTACCGATCTCGAACGCATGATTACCCGCCTTTTTTATGATGGAATTTCTCCTGTTTTTCATCTTTTTGTGGATGCTGACAGTAAAAACTCTGACCGGATGGTGGCTCATCTTTATCAGGGCGGTTTGGGTATGCCCGACCGGGATTACTACATCAATGCAGAGGATCGGTCAGTACAATTGCGGGAAGCTTATAAGAAATATATTATTACGGCCTTTGAACTTATAGGTGATAAGGCGCATGCAACGGAAAGAATGGAACATGTATTGGAGATTGAACATCGTTTGGCTGAAGTTTCCCGTTCCCGGGAAGCGCTTCGTGATCCGGATGCCAATTATAACCCCGTTACCATTTCATCATGGCAGCAACAAATTAAAAATTTTTCATGGGATACCTATTTTCAACGATTGGGGGTGGCTGATCCCGGAACAATTATCATTGGCCAACCGGAGTTTTTTATGGAGTTTGACCGAATGTTGACTGATATCGATCCGGAAGTTTGGAAAAGTTATTTGACCTGGTGTGTGATTAACAGCACGGCACCTTATTTATCGGAGCCGTTTGAAGAAGCCCGTTTTGCTTTTTATGGGGTTGCATTGCAGGGTCAGCCAGAAATGTTGCCCCGATGGAAACGTGTTTTGAATACAACTTCCCAATACCTGGATGAAGCCGTTGGCCAGCTTTATGTGCAACGCTACTTCCCGCCTGAGGCTAAAGACCGGATGAAAGTTTTGGTCGCGAACCTCAAGAAATCATTTTCTGAACGTATTCATCAACTCGATTGGATGCAGCCGGAAACCAAACTCCTGGCACTGGAAAAACTTGATGCTATGCGTGTTAAAGTAGGCTATCCTGATAAATGGCGCGATTACAACGGACTGGAGATTACTTCCGGATCTTATATTGAAAATGTTATAGCGGCCCGTCGGTTTGATCGCAAATACATGGCCGACAAAATTAATCGTCCGGTAGATAAGGACGAATGGCACATGCCGCCCCAAATGGTGAATGCCTATTACAGTCCTAATGGAAATGAAATTGTCTTTCCGGCTGCAATTTTACAGCCCCCGTTTTTCTTCCTGGATGCTGATGATGCAGTGAATTATGGGGCTATTGGTGTCGTAATTGGCCATGAAATGACCCACGGGTTCGACGACCAGGGAAGAAAATACGACAAAGAGGGGAATCTTAATGAATGGTGGACCGAAAAGGATGCCGAACAGTTTGAGGCGCGGACGCAATTGCTGATCGATCAGTTTAATGCATTTGTGGTACTGGATTCTTTACATGCAAACGGAAAACTTACATTGGGAGAAAATATCGCAGATCAGGGGGGATTGAATATCGCTTTTCATGCCCTGAAACTTGCACAGGAGGGTGCTAAAGAAACAATCGAAGGCTTTACTCCTGAACAACGTTTTTTCCTGGCCTATGCGCATGTCTGGGGGCAAAATATCCGCGATGAGGAGATTATTCGTCGGACCAAAATCGATGAACATTCGCTGGGCGAATACCGGGTAAACGGAGCATTGCCTAATATCCCGGGGTTTTATGAAGCTTTTGATGTGAAAGAAGGTGATCGGATGTTTTATCGGAAAGATAGGCGCGTTTCAATCTGGTAATCAGTTAAGGAGGTTGTTTTGATGGATCTGAATAAAAAAAATTTTTCCAGAGATGAGCTCGTGGAGTTACTTCGCACACCGGTGGAGGAGGCGCAGCCTCTTTTTGATAAAGCACTGGAAATAAAACGCCAGACGCTGGGAGACGAAGTCTATCTGAGAGGTCTGCTTGAGTATTCGAATCGATGTGCTAAAAATTGCTTTTACTGTGGTGTTCGCTGTGCCCGTAAAGACCTTCATCGCTATGAGATGACACTGGAGGAGGTGCGTTCTGCTACCCGGTATGCCGTCGAAAACCGCTTCGCCTCCATGGTTATTCAGGCGGGTGAACGAAGTAATCCGGCTTTTGTCAATAGTATAACCCGGGTGCTGGATTGCATTAACCGGGAGTCAAATAGTTCAATTGCTGTAACGCTTTCATTGGGTGAACAATCAGAAGATACATTTCGTAAGTGGCATGACCACGGGGCAACCCGTTACCTGTTGCGTATAGAGAGTTCAAATCCTGACTTATACCATAAAATTCATCCAAACGATCGCCTGCATTCTTATAAAAAAAGGGTTGAAGCACTTACAGTTCTGCAAAAAACCGGTTATCAGGTGGGTACGGGTGTCATGATCGGCTTGCCTTTTCAAACCTTGGAAGATCTGGCTGATGATTTGATATTTTTCAAGGAGATGGATATTGATATGTTCGGTATGGGCCCGTATATCGAACACCATGCTACCCCCTTATATCCGTATCGGCACTTACTCCTTCCTGAAGAAGAGCGTTTCTGGCTTTCTATTAAGATGATTGCGGTTTTACGCCTTTTGGTGAATGATGCCAATATGGCCGCCACAACCGCAATGCAAACCTTGTATAAAGGGGGTAGGGAAAAAGCCATGCTTGCCGGTGCCAATGTAATTATGCCCAATCTTACTCCGCTCAAATACCGGGAAGATTATCTATTGTATGAAAATAAACCCGGCCTAGATCAGGAAATAGAAGATACCGTAAAAAATCTCGAAGCAGTTATTATTGGGCTTGGATTAACAGTTGGTTTTGGGCATAAAGGCGATCCACAACATTTTTATAACCGTATAAAAAAACAGTCGAATGCGCAGAAGAGCACCCCTCCCTTTACTGGAGAAAGTTGAAATTATCGATGTAGGCGCAGAAGGTAAAGCGATTGCCCGGTTCGAAAATCGCGTGGTTTTTGTTCCCTGGGCTGCACCCGGTGATCTGGTGGATATTCAGGTTACCCGAAAAAAACAACAGCATTACGAGGGTAAAGTGGTAAAGTACCATGCGTTCTCAGCCCTGCGTGTGGAGCCTTTCTGCAGCCATTACGGATTATGCGGGGGATGCAAATGGCAACATCTTTCTTATGCAGATCAGTTGCAATTTAAACAAAAACAGGTCTTTGATCAATTTTCCAGAATTGGAAAATTTGCCTTCCCTGAACCCTTCCCAATTTTGGCCTCCCCAAAAACTATCTTCTACCGCAATAAACTGGAATTTACCTTCTCGGATTTTAAATGGCTGACCGGTGAAAAATTCGATAAAAACGAAATGAATGAACGAAATCTCAATGGTTTGGGCTTTCATTTACCCGGCCTTTTCGATCGGATTGTTGATATTGATCATTGTTATTTACAGCCTGATCCGTCAAATGCCATTCGAAACTTTATTCGGGATTTTGCGATAAAAACCGGTATTACTTTCTATAATGTAAAAAAACAGCAGGGATACCTGCGTAATCTTATTATTCGCGATTCTTCGGAAGGGGATCTGATGGTGATTCTGATTGTCCAATCCGAACAACCCGCGCTCCTGGAGTCGATAATGGAAAAGGTTAAGACACAATTTCCGGCCATAACTTCATTGATGTACGCCATAAATCCCAAAGGAAACGACGATATTTCTGATCTTGAAGTGCATCTGTTTTCGGGAAAAGATCACATGATCGAAACAATGGACGGTTTATCGTTTAAGGTTGGCCCGAAGTCTTTTTATCAAACGAATCGCCAACAGGCGCTGGAATTATATCGCACAACGCGAAGTTTTGCCGCCTTGACGGGTAAGGAAAGGGTATATGACCTTTACACGGGCACGGGTACCATTGCGAATTTTTTGGCCCGTGAGGCAAAAGAAGTGTTGGGAATTGAATATGTGGAGTCTGCTATTAATGATGCAGTGACAAATTCAACACGCAATGGAATTACTAATACCCGTTTTTTTTCCGGAGATATGGCCAAAGTATTGAATGCGGATTTCATCCTCAGCATGGGTGCTCCGGATGTCATCATTACTGACCCTCCTCGTGCAGGCATGCATACAAAAGTTGTGGAACAGATTCTTACTGCGGCACCACAACGTATTGTTTATGTAAGTTGCAACCCGGCAACCCAGGCTCGTGATATTGCGCTGATGGATTCTGTTTACCGGGTGGATAAGGTTCAGCCTGTGGATATGTTTCCTCATACACATCATGTGGAAAATGTAGTGTTGTTATTGCATAGAGAATCGGGTACGAAGTAAGGCTGTAAGCGCATTAATGTCAACAGAAAGGCCGCTGACAATTATTTCCGCCTGGTTGTAGAAAACTTCGCGTTCCGAAAGGTGTTGCTCAATGTAGGCGATTTTATTCCCGATATTTTCAAGCAGTGGCCGTTGGATTTTACTTTCTTGTAACCTTTTTGCCAACGCTTTGGGCGGAAGTTTCAGATAAAGAGTGACCCCATGTGCTTTCATCCATTCCATATTGTCGTAATAACACGGTGTACCTCCACCGGTACTGATGATTTCCGGCGTGTGGTTGTTAAAAGTATGGAGAAGTTTCCGCTCTTGCTTTCTGAAAAACAGTTCCCCTTTTTCGGAAAAAATAGCCGGGATGTTTTGCTTTAATTTTTGTTCCAAGCATTGATCCAGGTCGTTGAAAGGCAAATCCAGTTTTTTTGCCAGTTTTTTTGCCAGGGTCGTTTTTCCACTCCCCATGTAGCCGATCACAAACAGTTTCATTCTGGCTTTGTTGAAGGGACTGTAAATGTAAAGACTGAACCTTTCCCGGGTGTACTGCTAACCTTAATCGATCCTTTATTGACTTCACAGAACTCTTTACAAACGATGAGTCCGAGTCCGGTTCCCATCTCTTCGTGTGTGCCCGGCGTGCTGGTTTTTTTGTGAATATTAAATAATACTTCTACTGCATCAGGCGGAATCCCAATTCCCTGGTCGGTGATGCTTATGGCTGTATAGTTCTCCGATTTTTCAGCGCTCAGAATAATTTCACCGTTTGGATTCGAGTATTTAATTGCGTTGCTGATTAAATTCCGAAAAACCGTTTCGAGTAGATTAGGGTCAGCGTAAACTTTGCTGTGATAACCAAACAACGACTTGATGACAATATCCTTTTTTGCTGCTGCATTCCGATAGGTTGAAATCATTGATGCGCCCAACACGGATAAATCAATCATTTCTGGTTTATAGTTCAGACGGCCTGTTTTTGCTCTTGACCAATCGAGTAGTTTTTCAATTAATTTATATGTATTTTCCGATGCATCGTGAATATTTCGGATAAAAAGTTTTTTTTCGGCTTCAGAAAATGAATCATAATCATTATTTAAGATATCTGAAAAACCAATAATCGCATTAAAAGGGCTTTTTAAATCGTGGGCAATGATGGAGAAGAAGAGGTCTTTTTCTTTATTGGCCGTTTGCAATTCGATGGTTCTTTTTTCGACTTCCTGTTTTAGTTGAATGGCATTTTGTTGTCGCGTGAAAAAGGAAAAAGCGATAATGCTAACCCCGGCAATTCCGGCAAATAAGAGGAGAAAAAACCACCATTTTTGCCAGAATGGAATAGCAACGGTGATATTTCCGGATATTTCAGCTCTGCACCATGTCCGCCCATCATCATTTGAAACCCGGTACATAAAATTGTAAACCCCGGGCTGTAAGTTCGAATAGAATGCGGTTTGTGTGTGTTTATCCCTTAGCGTTCTCCAATTGTTCTCAAGCCCGGCCAGCATAATCTGCTGTAGGATTTCCTTTCTGCCTGAAAGAGAAATTGGCGTGAAGGAGACCAAAAAACTGTTATCCCGAAATCGCAGGTCTATATTATGATACGGAGAATAGATAATACTGTCGACCTGAATACCCGTTATTTCGCAGGAGGGTATTTTGGGCTGAAAAGCTGATTTTGTATTTTTTGAATTGAAAATGGATAATCCTGAGGAACCTCCGAACATCAACCGGTTATCCTGTGTTACCAGAAAAGCATCCCGGTTGGTCTCTCCACCAAAATATCCTTCCGCCTGCGTGAATTCCATCAAATTACTCCCGTTGAAATGCATCAGGCTGACTTCGGTTCCAATCCACAGGCCATTTGTATGATCCGAATTAATCTGATACACCGGCTTGCTGAGTGCAGGGTATCCTTCCAGGGTAGAATAAAAGGTTTTGTCACGATAATACCTTAATCCTATATTAGTTCCAATCCACAGGGTCTCATTACTGTCGAGATAAAGGGTGAATACGTTATTTGCATCTTTACTATCGTTTGAATTGTACAGATGCGTAACTTTATCCTCCTCATCCAGTATCAGAATTCCCATATTCGTTAATCCGCAATAAATCTTCCCATCTTTTAATTTTGATATTTTTCGAATCAGAATATCTTCAATACCCGTTTCTACCGTATAGAAGCGGCTATTTTTGTCGTAATAACCCAAAATTCCGCTGGCTGTAACCCATAATTTTTTACTTGTTGTATCATAAAAAATACTCGTATATCCCGGCTTGTGGTCAAAAACCGGATTTTTTAACCAGGTAATGTTGCTGTTGGAAAATTTTCCAAATCCTGTTTTTGAACTGGCAAAGTAAATGTTGCCTTCTTCATCTTTTGTCATATCCTGAATCCGGGTATGAATCGTAAATTCTTTTTCCCGGGTTAGCGGATAATAGGTATAGGGCGGAGTACCATCAAAAATGGTGAACCCCATATTATGGCCTAATACGAAAACGCCAGGTTGTAGTTCTTCAATTGCAGTAATCTCATCTTCTTTCAGTCCATGGTCTTTATTATAGGTAAGAAAGTTTGATGGATATAATACGTGAATTCCCCGGTTTGAACCGATCCATGTGTTTTGATCTTTGTCCTCAAAAATGCAGGTTATCCCTTTGGCATTGGATCCCCGAAGATTATCGAAGGGTATGCCCTTACATTGATTTTCCGGGTATAAAAATAATTGCATCTCATCACCAACAAAAAGATCGTTGAAAGAATTTTTCAGCGAAATTCCCCGGGAGAAACTATTGTAACTGGTAATATCGGCTAGGGTATTGCAGAAAGGAGAATAATGGTTATCTGTAATCTTTCCGATCCGGGTCAGGGTAACTACCAGCAAGCTGCCTTCTTTTCCTGCAGAAAGCGAATATATTTGTTCTTCAGGTTTAGGCAGGAGTTTTGAAATGGTATGGGTTACTGCATCATCGGCTACTTCAATTAATCCTTTATCCGTTCCCAGGATGAAATGATTGCGATAGATTTCAAGTGCGGAAATTTTTTCAGCTTTCAGTTTTTCGTTGGTAATATGATTCCAGACCGAATCATAGTAATAAAAGCCATGGCTTAATGTGGAAAAGCCAAAAACCGGGTTTCCATTTTTTTCCAGGATCCGGAATCCGGTAACCAAGACAAGAAAAGGAATACTGTCTGGTTCAGGAATTGCCGGGGTCCATCGCCCGTTTTCGAATCGTGTGATGGTGATATTGCGGTCGTCGGCCAGAGAATACAGAACTCCGCTTTTGTCCAGACTCAGAAAAGATTGAACCGGGTAAGTAAATCCGTCTTTTAATGTATAATTAGTAAATTGAATTCCATTATAGGAACTTACACCGCTGCGCGAGGCAATCCAGATTCTTCCATCCGGGGTTTGGGTAATGTCATTAATTTCTAATGTGGGTAATCCATCCTCTGGTGTCAGGCTTACAATAGTATAGGGTTGCGCTCCGGCCAGAATACACAAAAACAAAAAAATAGCCACTAAAACCAAGGTTTGGGTTTTCACAGTTGCTTGTTATTGAGGACTTTTATTTATTCATACAAAGATAAGATTATTTATGAGCTAATCATGTTTTTTTGATTCAAAGTAAACCTCTTGACTATGATTGCTAACCGCCACTCGTTTGTCAGCGGATGGATTCCGTGTCTTCAACTATTTTTTATCTGGATTTTACTGGATAATCAAAATGTTGCTACAGTAATTTTTGGGCTGGATTATTATTTATTAAACTGTATGTCAATGTATTCATGCTTATTTTTCAAAATAAGCATTCCGTAAACGTTTGTAGCCAGCCAATAAATAGAGTATTGATTGGCTATGAGGCAGTTTGTTGTTACCAGTGTTTTCACTAATTTTGGCGAGATAATCAATAGACAAGCAATGAAGCCTTCAAAAAATTTAGAACCAATAGCCTTATGGGTTATGCGCACAGCCATGCTTTTGTATGCATTTACCTCCTATTTTTCTGTATTTAAGGGTTTTCAACTGAACGATGTGAGTTTCTGGTTTGCGTTGGTAAATCTTGTTTTTTGTGGATTGCTCTTTGTGGCTGGTTTTACGCACAGCCATGAACTCACCTTATGGTCGGCACTAATTATGGTTATCGTGTCGATTTTTGGTGTGGTTATGGAGTTTCCCAACGGAATCACTGCCAACCTGTCTCTATACCTCTTAACGGGTGGAGTGGCTGCCTTATTTTTTTCGCGGGGCAATAAATAACGGAAGTTTCATACTGCGCTGTTTTGTTGGTTACAGAAACAGAGTAACCCTAAATAATGGAATAGGATCAGAGCGTTACTATATTGCTAATAAATAAATTAAACATTCATTTTCCCCTAAATTCGCAGTTCAAATGTTCGTCTTTGACAGCATACCATTGAAGCAAATGAGCCTGATTAGAGTGATGTGGATAAACCGGGATAGAAAAAAATCATCGTAAATCATCGTAATATCATTTTAGTGCGAACAAATTTGGGGAGATATAGAAAGGAAAGAGATCCGGCATCCTGGTTTATCTACACCCTTCTGACTTGTTGGCAAAAAATCCTGACAAGAACAAACAAAATATGAATAAATTCGTATTTTGTTAGGGGTAAAGGTAGAATGGAGTGATATTTTTACCATGAACCGCCTGCCCCGCCACCGCCGAATGAACCGCCTCCAAATCCTCCAAATCCACTGTTGCCTCCTCCAAAGTGACCACGCCCTGAATTGAAGTCATTCCAGTAACCGTTGGATCCACTACGGCCACTGTTTAAGCCCCAGAGGATGAGCCAGAAAGGCAAACTGCTGCCCTTTTTACTTGTATTATAATACCTGCGGCGACGTCCCAAAAACAGAAAATAGAAAATGAATAAAAGCAGAATTGGAAGCGCACCAAAACCTTCGGCTCCTGAGACCTCTTTTTTATATTCCTGATACGGATATTCACCATTTGCTAATTCTGTTAGCACAGTTAATCCCTGTGTAATTCCCTGGTAATAATTATTGTTTTTGAACGCTGGAATCAATTCCTGATTTACGATTCTCGATGCTATGGCGTCAGGAATCACGGCCTCAAGACCATAGCCCACTGCAATGAATGCTTCTCCGTTTTCCTGTGGGGTTTTGGGTTTTACCAGCATGACAATGCCATTATTTTTTTGCGCTTGTCCAACTCCCCATTTTTCACCAATTTTATAGGTAAAGCCTGCTTTATCATAACCATTCAGCGTGTTGATGGTAATTAACACAATCTGAGTGGAAGAACCTTTCGAGAAATCAACCAGAAAGGATTCGAGTTCATTTTCCTGCTGTGCAGTGAGTACGTCGGCCAGATCATTAACAAGTCGTGGAGGGTAGGGACGATCAGGAACCTTCTGCGCAAACAGCGTTCCGGTGAAAAGTATAAGCGCGGCTGCAAAAATTGAGATACGTTTCATAGTCCATTATTAGTTTTCACCGAAAGAAAGCTCATCGTTTAGTTCGTTCTCGTCGTCGGATTGAAAAGGAAAGTGTTTTTTTAACTGCAATCCGGTTTGTGTTATGGCATCGGCCAGTCCATTGCAAAAGTCTCCTTCGACAAATTTTTCAATCAGTTGTTCCTTAATATTATCCCAAAATTTTTCAGGAACTACTGCGTTAATTCCCAGATCGCCGATAATGGCAAATTTTCGATGGCGAAGCGCCAGGTAAAAAAGTACACCATTTCTTTTATTTGTTTTGTGCATATTAAGCTTATTAAAAACAAAGGCAGCGCGCTCCATTACTTCACCCGGGCATTCGTTTTCAATGTGTACGCGGATTTCTCCTGAAGTATCCAGTTCGGCATTCATAATGGCTTGTCGAATGGTATCTTTTTGAATGTTATTAAAGAAATTTTTTGCTGGTTTTGGCATGATCCTGAAATATTAAAATTCAACCACCGGTGCATTTTCCGCACCTTCTTTTGCTGTAAAATATCCTTTTCGATCGAAGCCAAAAAGAGAGGCAAAAAGGTTTTTTGGAAATTTTCTGATGGAAGTATTATATAATTTTGCAGTTTCATTGAATTTGTTTCTTTCCACGGTTATCCGGTTTTCTGTTCCTTCCAGCTGCGCTTGTAGTTCCAGAAAATTGCGGTTCGCCTTTAATTCAGGATAACGTTCAATCGTAACCAGCAAGCGTGACAATGCACCACTGAGTTGCTCCTGTGCGGCCTGAAACTGTTCTACATTGGCCGCTGTGATATTCGCAGGATCAATTTGCACCGAAGTAGCTTTTGCCCGGGCCTCAATTACATCCGTTAGCGTTTGTTGTTCAAAATCGGCATAGCCTTTCACCGTATTTACAAGGTTAGGAATTAAATCTGCGCGACGCTGGTATACATTTTCTACCTGTGCCCATTGTGCATCAACACCTTCTTCTGCGCTTACAAGTCCATTGTATGCGCCTACCGACCAGATGACCAATATTGCCACTATAGCGACAATAAAAATAATAACGTTTTTGTTTTTCATGCGTTCACAATTATTTAGGAATAACTTACAATAGTTCAACCGATCGTTTAACAAAATTATTTAAAGCTTCCCCTTTCAGCAGGTTATGGGATAAGAATGCCAGGTCACGGATTTGTTTTACCAGGTTTTCTTTTTCCGATTCTTCCTGTAATTCCAAAATTCGCCCCATTAATGGATGATTCGTATTCACAACTAAAGTGTAATTGTCAGGCATATTGCTCATATACTCCATTCCTCCTCCAATTTTCGCCATATCTTTCATCCGCCGCATATACTCGTTCTGTATTATAATTACTGGCAAATCTTTTTCGCTGAGGTGCTCTGCTTTTACTTCGAATTGTGATTTTTCAAGATCTTTCTCAAACAGCGGTTTTAATTGATTGATTTGTTCTTCGGTCAATTTCGAAAGTACACTTTCTTCCTTTTCTATCAATTTATCAATCACCTCAGCATCCACACGTTTAAATGTAGCCTTTTCCAATTCCTGTTCCATGTGGTTAATGAAGTGATTGTCAATAGGTCCGTCAAAAACAATTACATCATATCCTCTTTCTTTTGCTGCATTGATGTAGGTGTGTTGCCCATCGACATCGGTAGTGTAGAGGTACACCAGCGTATTATTTTTGTCTTTCTGGAGTGTTTCGATATGTACTTTATAATCTTCCAGTGTGAAATATTCACCCACTGTGTTTTTTAGCAGGGCGAATTTTTTGGCCCTCTCATTAAACTTTGGTTCCGAAATCATTCCATACTGAATAAAAATTCGGATATCATCCCATTTTGCTTCAAAGTTTTTCCGGTCATTGGTGAAGATTTCCTCCAGCTTATCGGAAACTTTTTTCATGATATGGTTGGAAATCTTTTTTACGTTGGAATCACTTTGCAAGTAACTTCGTGAAACATTCAGCGGAATATCCGGTGAGTCAATTACACCATGAAGGAGGGTTAAAAAGTCAGGAACAATTCCCGATACTTCATCGGTAACGAAAACCTGATTACAATAAAGTTGAATTTTTTCTTTCTGTACCTCAATTTTATTTTTAACTTTTGGAAAATAGAGTATTCCGGTTAGGTTGAAGGGATAATCAACATTCAGGTGAATATGAAAGAGGGGTTCTTCAAAAACCATGGGATAGAGCTCGCGGTAGAATGCATTATAATCCTCTTCTTTCAGATCGGCCGGTTTTATTTTCCACGCCGGGTTTGGATTATTAATTATTCGGGGCGCATCATAGGTCTCTGTTTTGGGTTCTCCTTTTTCATCCTGCTCATCTGGGAGGGTTCGGGTCTTTTTCTCTGTTCCAAATTCAATGGGCACAGGCAAGAATTTGCAGTATTTTTTTAAGAGAGAAAGAATACGGTATTCTTCGAGAAATTCACTGGCCTCGTTGGAAATATGCATTACAATTTCTGTTCCCCGTTCGTCACGCTGACCTTCCGATAGGGTATAGTCAGGGCTTCCGTCACACTCCCAATGTACCGGTTTTGTTGCCCCTCCTTTCTTATACGTCTTAGTATTGATTTCTACCTTATCGGAAACCATGAAAGAAGAGTAAAAGCCCAGACCAAAATGCCCAATGATGGCATTCATTTCTGATTCACTCTTGGTTTTAAATTTTTTTACGAAGTCTTCGGCACTACTGAAGGCAATTTGATTGATATATTTCTCCACCTCATCCTGTGTCATCCCAATACCCCGGTCAGATACGGTTAGCGTCCCGGCTTTTTTATCCAGTGTTACCTTAATTGTTATATCACCAAGGTCTTCTTTGTATTTACCCAGTGAAACGAGCGTTTTTAGTTTTTGAGTCGCATCAACTGCATTGGAGATGATTTCTCGGAGAAAAATTTCATGATCGGAATAGAGAAATTTTTTAATAATGGGGAAAATGTTCTCGGTTTGAACATTGATCTTACCGTTTTGCATTTTTCTTAATTTTTTTATGTGTTATCAATTGTTTTAATTCTGGCTGGGGCAATAGCAAAGGATATGCCACGGCCAGGCTACTGACAAAATGACAACCCCGAAGGTTTGATTTTTATTTCGTTTTACATGAGATAATAATTCAGAAACCAGTAACCAATTAAAAAGGCTTCAGCTGCATCGTCGGTTAATGATTTTGGTGCTGCGATTCCGGATTCCCGGATTAAGTTGTGGGCCATTTTTAGCGCATGAATTTTCGCCTGTTTCCCAGTGCGCTGGTCGCGTGAATAAAATAAATCGTTACGCCAATCACTGGCCTGTAGTGCAACAACCGTAATTCCCTGCAGTTTAGCCGCATTACTCCAGCTGTTTTTCAAATCGCCCCCGCCTTCCAAAACCAGGATTCCATCGTTAGCCAACGGGGCTAAAATGGCAGGAATAGCTTTTTTGAGCCGGGTTGCAGAACCGAAATTACCTGACCTGACCCAGCGTAATTGCCCGTTTTTTGAAAACAACGCCAGGCCGGTTTTAACACCCAAATCAACAGCGAGTACCATGCATTAAAGATACGAAAAGGGGCGCATTAGCCTGTTAAATGCCAGTAAATTATTATTATTTGTCCGCAGTTTGTTAATGAGAATTGGATTTCTATGGGTTTAATACTAATTTAGCAGTCCAGAAAACTGGAAATTATCAACCCACATAAATTACATATTATGAATACTATAGATTGGGGCGCACTGCCTTTTGGTTACCAAAAAACCGACTATAATGTGCGCTGTTATTACCGTGATGGTAAATGGGGTGAGCTGGAAGTAACTTCTTCTGAGTATATCCCAATGCATATGGCTGCCTCATGCCTGCATTACGGGCAGGAGGCATTTGAAGGAATGAAAGCCTTTCGTGGACAAGATGGGAAAATTCGCCTTTTCCGTTGGCAGGAAAACGCCAAGCGTCTGAAACGTTCCGCTGAGGGCGTTATGATGGCGGAAGTACCTGAGGAGTTGTTCGGCGAAGCTATTAAAAAGGTGATACAGCTGAATAAACGTTTTGTTCCTCCTTATGGAACCGGTGCATCACTTTACCTGCGGCCGTTACTTATTGGCTCGGGTGCTCAGGTAGGGGTGAAGCCGGCCAGTGAGTATATGTTTATGGTTTTTGTTACCCCGGTCGGGCCCTATTTCAAACAGGGTTTTAAACCGGTCGACTTTCAGATTGTACGCGACTTTGACCGCGCTGCTCCATTGGGTACCGGCCATATAAAGGTAGGTGGAAATTATGCCGCCTCTCTGCGTGCTTCCGAACGGGCACATAAAGAGGGATTTGGTAATGTGTTATTTCTCGATGCAAAAGAGAAACAATATATTGATGAAGCTGGCCCGGCGAATTTTTTTGGAATAATCGGCAATCGCTATATTACACCTGACTCACACACCATTCTTCCCTCGATTACGAATATGAGCCTGAGAACAATTGCGAAAGACCTTGGCATGGAGGTTGAACTCCGTCACATCCATGTGGATGAACTTGGCACTTTTGAAGAGGCTGGAGCCTGCGGAACTGCGGCTGTAATTTCTCCTATTGGAAAAATTGTTGATCGTGATACTGGAAAAGCTTTTATTTACAGTAAAGATGGAAAACCGGGACCGTGGTCAACCAAACTTTACGAAAAATTGCAGGCTATCCAATACGGTGATGTGGAAGATACGTATGGGTGGCTGGAAATAATTGAATAGGTTATACTACTGTTTACGTTATAAACCCCAGTGTGTGATGACACCGGGGTTTTTTTATGGCCGTAACGCATTATCCATAACGAAGAGTAATTTTACCCCTGATGCGCAAAAAAAGGCCCTTTCGGTAAAAACCTTCAGGGCCTTAAAAAAACGTTAGAAAAAACTAATGACTATTTAACAGTAATTTTTTGCGTATTGATTCCACTTTCGGTTTCAATCTGAACAAAGTAGATACCAGTCTGCAAATCAGATGCATTCACCGTGTAACGGGCTGCATTAACATCCGTTGAAACCACGGTTTGTCCGGCGAGGTTCATCACACGTACGGTGCGGATTGTTTCATTGGCCTGAATGTTCATAATCCCTGTAGAAGGATTTGGGTAAACGAGCACATAGGTTGCTTCGTTTTCGCCAATACCTACACTGGTTACGCCCATGGCAACCGGAATGTTTTTAACCGGAGCACTTGGGTCGTTGTGGTAAACATGAATGGTTCCGGTGTAGCTGGTGTTAGCCGGCTCCAAAATTCCCATGGGGTCGAAAGTAACCGTTACTGCGGTTGATTCTTCGGGAATTACCAGACCACCCTGAGGCTCAAAGGAGAGCCAGTTGTCGGTTTGTACGGATGTTCCTTCAATTACAAAGAACATAGAATAGCCATCAATATTCAGTCCGGTAGGACCAATTTTAGTCCAATCCATACCACCGAAGAAGCCAGGCTGATCCTGAAGTACTGCTTCATGTTCAATCGGGTTGACGCCATAGTACCAGTTCCAGCGGTGATCCGTGATATCAGCACCGTCTTCGAACCATGCATATACAGAAAGCCAATAATGCCCGGCATCCATAGTCTGAGGCATACCCAGTACCAGATCCTGCGAATCGTAGTTTGTCCAGGGAATAATTTCTTCATAAAGAATATCACCAGGAACGCCAAAATCATCCGAATAAATGATAACACCAAAACCTGTCGGAGTTACCGGGGCAGTTTCGGTTGTGAAACCTTCGGTATGAATAAACTCGATAGTCCACTGTTCGCCCATGGGTACGATGAAATCATCAGCAACATTAACAAGGTTATCAGTTGCACCTACTCCACCGTATCCGCCAGAGATCAAACCACTTGTAGATACGCCAATTGAACCTGCATTATCCCATAGCATTTCACGACTGTTTCCTCCATTATAAACGGGTTTGGTTGTACCTTGTGCTGACACCAGTTCAGCAGTTCCAGCAGGAGCCGATTTGAAAGTGTGGGGTTTGTGCGTAAATGGAGCTTTCTTATCGCTGTTAAATGTTGCCCAAATCTCGAACATCAGATCTCCGTTACCAGTGTTTCCGATCGTTAATGTTTTTTCGGTTGTATTGGGATACATTACATTAGCACTGAGTACGTTGGGAGAAACAGTGATTACCGGAACGCCTGCAGTAATTTCAATGGGTAACGGGCCTGCCGGGTCGGATTCACCTTCAGTGTAGACTGCAGTAACCGCGTATAGATACATACCGGGCTCCAAGCCTTCGTCGAAGTAAGAAAGGGCTTCAATTTCTTCTGCAATTAAAGTACCGTTTCTGTATACGTTATAACCGATCAGACTTTTTGGTTGAAGGGTATTGGTGCCGGATATTTTTGTCGTTGCTGTAGTAGTAACATCCAAAAGAACGGGTTGGAAATTGTATTCTTTTTCTACAGAGACAAAATTTTGCATAGCAGCGAGTGCATCAACTGTAGCGGTTGAGCCATAGAGTGCGAAGCAAATATCTTCGGGGTCACCTCCCACAGAGTTCACGTCCGGCGACCAGGTAGTAAAGCCTGTACCAAATCCATCGCCTGGATTTCTCCAGTAAGCGGGAGTGTCGTTATCGGTGGCGGCACGTTGGCCGGCATATCCTTGAATTTCCGCAGTTCCGTATTCAAGGATCATATTAAAGCCAATCCAGTAGGTACCCGCGTCCAGTGTGATCGGATCTGTTAAATCAGCGATAAATACGCCATTTTCGTCCGGGGCAACTTCTACGGTAGTTGTTGTGTAGGTGGCTGTTTCTCCGGGGAGTCCGCTTTCATCGGGGAAAATGCTTACGTTAAAGGCACGAGGGTCGGTATTGCCTGCGTTGGCGGCATTGTAGAAATAACGGAATGCGGCTTTTGTCAGTGTGGTACCTTCGGTAAGAACAAAGTCAGCAGCAACTTCGGCATCATAAATATCGTACGATGCTTCAAAATCCTGTGCTGATTTACCGTAAGTTTCACCAAGTGCATCGATTTGATCCCATACCAAGGGCGCAGCGCCCGGGGCTTCCCAATACAGCTGAATGTTAAAGTCATCAACGACTTCACCGGTAAGGTTGGCCGGAGGAGCCCCGATACCACCACCGCTCATATCAACAAGATCCACTTCGTCGAGGTAAAAAGTAGGTGTACCTTCTTCGTCCCACGCAAAGAAATTGGCGGCTCCGAGTTGGTTAAGGCCGGGTTCACCGAATGTTCCCATGCTCCATTGCCAGGTAACGAGTTCAACTCCATCAATGATTACCGTAGCCTGGTCGAAGGTCAGGTTAATCACGTTCTCTACCTGAATCCAGGTGTCGTATTCGTAGGTAAAAGTGGCAGCACTGGCTGCACCACCATCTACGCTACCGGCACCATCGGCTCCAAAATAAACCTGTGTGCCCCATTCGCTGGCTGCGCCGTCGAAGGCATGCAATACATTGTAATAACCGATAAATCCGGTTGGAACATAAATCTTGAATTTCAAATTCCATTTTCCTTCCGTAAGGTCACCCAGAGGAAGTACACAGTCGTTACCAGCGGTAATGACTACACTATTGGATCCGTTTGAAGCCTGGGCATCTGTAACCAATGGGTCCTCAGCACCACCGGGGGCGTTGCTCCAGGTGGTCCAGAGGTCAGGATTTTGCTGGGCCAGTTTCTGCCCTGCAGTGTAAGCTTCAAAGTCATCAGGTAAGGTTGTCGGAACTTGTGCTATTGTTGTAAGGCCAAGAACCAAAGCCATTACCAAAAAAGTAAGTTTTTTCATTTGACTTGATTTTTAATTAGACATGTTTGGGTTTTCGTAACTATTTTCGATTTTTTTTATGCTTGAATTGTCTGTTACAGTCAGTGCGACAACAAAAATAGATAAAAAAAACTGCATTTGGTATTAAAATTCACCTTTTTTAACAAAGAAACGTTGTTTTTTTGCAAAAATGCCGGAAAAGATTCAGCCAATGAATGATTTCCGGCCCACCGCTTTTTAAATTCTTTTTACCTTTGCCGTCACTAAAAATTGAAAATTATGTTTGAAAGTTTAAGTGACAGGCTTGAAAAGTCGTTTAAGATACTGAAAGGACAAGGCCACATTACGGAGATCAATGTGGCTGAAACCCTGAAAGAAGTGCGTCGGGCCTTGCTGGACGCCGACGTTAGTTTTAAGGTGGCGAAGAGTTTTACCGAAGAGGTTAAACAAAAGGCGTTGGGTCAAAAAATACTTACCGCGGTTTCACCCGGGCAACTCATGGTGAAAATTGTACATGATGAACTGACTGCCCTCATGGGAGGGGAAGAAGCCCCCCTGTCGCTTGAAGGAAATCCATCGGTTATTCTTATTGCCGGCTTGCAGGGTTCCGGAAAAACTACTTTCACTGCCAAGTTGGCCCATTTTCTGCAAAGTAAAAAGAAAAAGAAAGTGTTGCTTGTAGCAGGGGATGTTTATCGGCCAGCAGCTATTAATCAATTAAAAGTATTAGGTGAACAGGTCAATGCTGAAGTATTTTTTCGTGACGACAGCAAAGATCCGGTGGCTATCGTTGGCGAGGCACTCAAACATGCTAAAGCAAATGGCTTCACAACGGTGATTATCGATACCGCTGGCCGCCTGGCCATCGACGAGCAGATGATGAACGAAATTGCCGCAGTTCAGGCCGCGGCAAAACCACAGGAAACGCTGTTCGTTGTCGATTCCATGACCGGACAAGACGCGGTGAATACTGCCAAAACATTTAATGAACGGTTGGATTATAATGGAGTGGTTTTAACGAAACTCGATGGGGATACCCGTGGTGGAGCAGCTCTTACTATTAAAGCGGTAGTGAATAAACCTATCAAATTTGTGGGTTTGGGCGAAAAAATGGAGGCCCTTGATGTCTTCTACCCTAAACGTATGGCCGACCGTATTCTCGGTATGGGGGATATCGTCTCTCTCGTTGAAAAAGCACAAGAACAATTTGATGCCGAACAAGCCCGAACTCTGCAACGAAAAATTGCCAAAAATCAATTTAATTTTGATGATTTCCTGTCTCAGATTCAGCAAATTAAAAAAATGGGTAATGTAAAAGATCTCATGGGCATGATTCCCGGTATGGGAAAAGCATTGAAAAATGTGGACGTTGATGATGATGCATTTAAAAGCATCGAGGCTATTATTCACTCCATGTCGAAAGAAGAACGTGCAAATCCTGAACTATTAAATGGAAGCCGTAGACGCCGGATTGCCGATGGCTCCGGAACTACCGTCCAGGAGGTGAACCAACTCATTAAGCAATTTAGTGAAACCCGGAAAATGATGAAAGCTATGAGTGGATCCGGCGCAAAAAATATGATGCG
>Ga0265295_1001182_pt1 | contig 47372 bp, 39 predicted proteins | sample Munlansysbiofilm_FD_192503 | JGI IMG/M metagenome (GOLD analysis project Ga0265295, IMG submission 192503) | Leachate microbial communities from a municipal landfill in Southern Ontario, Canada - Methane capture system biofilm | ecosystem: Engineered > Solid waste > Landfill > Unclassified ...
CACCTCCACATCATGTTTTGTGTGGGGTGTGAACATCGATTATCTCTCCTGGCAGAAGGCTTCGTAGGCGGCTGCGTCTAAGAGTTCATCCAAACTGGCGTCATCTGCGATTTGGATTTTGACCAGCCAACCATCGCCATAAGGTTGCTCGTTGAGGATTTCAGGTTTGTCAATCAAGGCTTGGTTGACTTCAATGACTGTACCGCTAACGGGGAAGACAACTTCGGCAGCAGCTTTGACGGATTCAATTGTGGCAAGGCATTTGCCAGCTTCAACTTCGTCGTCAGGGTCAACTTCGAATTCAACAAAAACAACATCAGAGAGGGCGTCCTGGGCATAGTCAGAAATACCGACTGTGGCGATTCCGTCTTCGATTTTTACCCATTCATCGGTTTTTTGGTATTTAAGTTCTTGTGGTACTTGCATTTGTGTAAAACTCCTTTTAAATTAGAGAAATGTGAAAAAGCTTGTTCGCTTTGATATTATTTTATCAGCAGTTGGCTGTTTATGGTAAAGAATGTTTACAGGAAACGGGTCGCAGGAAACAGGAAATAGGAAACGGGAAACAGCGAGAGTGTGAAAAAATCCTCTTGTAGGGAAAACACCCTATTGCAGCCGATGCGAAGCGAGTGGTGTGTCCTTTCCCTTTCATTCACATATAAAATGATAGGAGGCTGCACTGAGTCCTTTGCCTATGTCAGTCTATTCTATTATCCCATAAGCCTTGACTTGCCCCATGAATGCCCAATAATTACCGCCTGAATATTCTGATGTAAGAATTAAATTATCAAGCAAATAAAACTGAATTAATCGATGGTCTTTTAAGTTGTAATCACCAAGAACAAAAATTTCATTGATTAATTTACCATTGTCTGTTCTGAAAATTTGGATATTGTCATCAATTGCTGCAACTGCAAAATAGCTGCTGTTCGGTGAAAATTGAATGTCTGCGTCACTTAGCTCAGAAAGGACATCATCCAGTGAATAGAGAACCTTCCAATCATCCAATATATCAATCATCTCAAGCTGCCCTTCACGATTGCCAAGTAACAAATATTTTCCATCTGGGGATACATCCATTGGCATACCATAAAGATAAAAACGGGGATCACTTTGTTCGTACTCAACCTCGTGAATTATATTTCCGGTAGAGATGTCAAAAACTTTTAGATAAATGGGGCTGTCGTGCCGATCATAGCTTAATCCGCTGATAAAAATCCATTTTGAATCCGGACTAAATTTTAGATTTGTGATTCTGCCATTTTCATTAAAAGATCGAACCACATTCTCAGTCTTGTTATCAATGATGTTCACAGAACGATAGTCAAAATTAACGCTGTATTTATTGTCCTTGCTTACAAGATTGTGAATATAAGGCTTAAAATTCTGATATTCTACAATGGCATTAAGATAGCTAAATGCCTTTGCAAGTTCCTCTTCATCCAACTTCCAACTAAGGACGTGGGGGACTTGGTTTGGGATAACTTGATAATCTCCATACCAAGTCTTATTGTTCATTGTTTCAACCCACCACCCACGGGTTAGGCTTCTATAAGATTTTCGATACGGAAAGTGATTGATGACACTAAAATCATTCATGTCACGAAAAACAATTTTCTCACCACTTTTAAAATATTCATGGAAAACCCCAAAATCGTTATTGTTAAGGTATAGCCAACTGTAATTCAAGGGAGCCGATACAATTTCACTCACACCAGTGTCTAAATCGACCTTAACAATATTTTTCTCATAATAATGATAAAAAAACACGTGTGTATCAGTAACCCCTTTGAAACTATAAGCCTCATTTCTAAAAGGTAACACTGTCTCAACTCGTTGATGGTTGAAGATATCAAAGAGATATTGGAATCTCCATTTGTCCATAAAATATCTGCCATCTCCAGAGAAATAGGGGCGGTTGACGGAATCGTAAATTGTGTCGACGACCTCCCCATTTCGAAAATTGAATAATCGATTATTGTTTGTGTTATAAACAAAAATGTGATTATCATCTGGAGAGAGAAGGAAGCGCCCATCATAATATGAATTGTTGTTGGTAGCAAAAGCCCTTACCAAGGCTGGTTTTGTCAGATCCCAGATACTGACACCCTTACTTTCAGCGAGCTGATGACCAATAATCAAATATTGATTATCATCTGTGAGTTCAATGTTCCCTGAATAGTATTCGATGGGAAGTCGTTCTTCAAAAACTTTCTGAAGATCCATCAGGTTCCAGATTGAAATATTCATTATGCCTACAGACACGACCTTAAGATCTTCGGTCACAGTAGCCCATTGTGGTATATCACCTTGTGTAAAGTCGTCGAATGTTGCTATTTTCGATAAGCCAGGTAACTCGTAAACTTCAATTTGATTTTCTGTTGGATTTGCAACGGTAAAATAATCTTCTTTAATAGAAAGCGTGGCTTTTCCACCACGAGCATGTACTCTCATTATTTCCTCGAAAGAATGCAGATCGATCAATACTTGTTCGTTATAAGAGTCAATGATTAAGTACCTTTCGCTTGGAGATATATCGATATTTTGGATTGGGTAATTTAAGTAATTTCCGATATCTGAAGTATCAACATAAAAAGATGCTTCAATTCCAGAATTCAAGTTGAGTATCTTAAGATGATCACCATAATTCTGAGCAAAAAACTCGGTTGAGTCGGAAACAATAAATGGATCTCGATCCAGATTAAAAACAGGTATACGGTTACCGCCTAAAATTTCAAAGTTATAAACATTTGATAATAAAAAATTATTATCTTTCCTTGTGTAAATTTCCAAGCCAGTGGAGTAGACAATTACTACCCGACTAAAATCATCGTTAGAATAATAAGAGTCATAATCATAATCTTGACCTTCGCCAAAAGTGCCGACCAGTTGTAAATCACTGACATTTTCCGCATTCAATGAAGAAAGTTTTCCAGGAAAATCCTTGTTGTAAGGGACAGGTAATTTGGGTGTTGGTTTCAGTGTGGGGCTTGGACGGGGTGTCGCCGTTGGTTTTGGTGTTTGGGTGACGGTTGGGCTTGACATCACCATCATAGTCTCTTGCGTTAAATTTTCTTTAGGTAAGGATTTAGCTTCGGGGACAGGTGCACATGAGCAAAAAAGGAGAATTATAGCCAGACTAAGAAGAAGCAGTTTTTCCAATGGCTTCTTTCGATTGATGAATGATGGTGGAGAGTTATAAAACATTGCTTTACCCTTTCCCTTGGTGAGATTGAACGTAAAGGTTAATAACCGTTTTACCAACTATTTAGGCTATTATTATGAAATTGTTTAAGAAAGTTTAGTCTTTTTTTGTCTTTTGTCAAGAAGAAATCGCAGGAAGGGGAAAGAGTCAGAGTCCAAGGAGGTAGAATCTGTCCGGACAGTGCCTCTATAGCACCCGATGCGAAGCGAGTGGTGTGTGTCTGTCCGCAAACGCTTATCCGATCAAAACGCTGGCGGACAAACTCGAGGCTTGTCCGTACGGACGGTGTTCCCTCACAGTGTTTGCTTAATGTATATTAAAACTGTAAACTGCAAACAGCATACTGCAAACTGCCTACTGAATCTCCCCACCGCCTAACAAGCGGTCGCTTTGATAGAAGGCGGCGATTTGACCGGGGGTGATGTCGCGCAGGTTGTTGACTGCCTTGACCAAAGCATGTTTAGCGTCCAAGGGCGTAATTATCGCTTCAACCGGTGTGGCACGATAACGGATTTTGGTTTCAACGGTTATCGGCTCAAGTAGTGTCTTTCCGTCAAGCCAATTGAGTTTATCGACATAAAAAGTGTCTGAACCGAGTTCGCTCAAAAAACCAACAATCAAGCTGTTGTCTTCAATTCGTTTGTCAATGACATAGAGTGCTTCAGTGGAAGCGGGCAAGCCTTTACGCTGACCAATTGTATAAAAAGGCAGACCTTGATGTTCTCCCAGAAGTTTTCCCTCTCGATTGTAAATCGGACCGGTTAGGGGCTGGCGGTCAGAATGTTCGCGCAAGAAATCACGATAATCTCCGCAAGCGAGGAAGCAGAGGTCTTGACTATCTGGTTTGGTTGAAACCGACATGCCGAGCTCGGCGGCTATCGCTCGAATTTGGGCTTTGCTATAAGTGCCAAGAGGAAAGAGCGTTCGCTGTAACAAGTCTTGTGTCAAAAAACTAAGCATGTAACTCTGGTCTTTTTTAGGATCGCTTGCTTTCCAAATTTGAGCAAAACCATTCTCGTCTTTTTTGAGGGAAACATAATGACCGGTGGCTACAAATTCTGCACCGATTTCATTCGCTTTGTTGATGATTGCTGCCCATTTGACCTGTGGATTGCAGAAGAGGCAGGGGCTGGGGGTGAGCCCGTCGTTATAGGCATCCAAAAAAGGTTGAATAACTTGCAAACGGAAAGCCTGACGAATGTCGAGAAAACTGACTTCAAAATTGAGCTTATCGGCAATTTCCTGAACATCCTGGCGTTGCGTATCCTCGCCCCAGGTGAGCAGGTTTAATCCATGAACCTCATAGCCTTGTTTTTGCAAAAGGTAAGCGGTAACGGCGCTATCGACGCCACCGCTGAGTGCTAATACTACTTTTTTCATAAGAAGCAATTTTAACAGATTTCAGTTTTCAGTTAGCAGTATGTAGCTGATTGGTTTCCACTAAAACTATTAGATCTCAAACACCTGGCCTTTTTCGGCGTAAATCGGGGTGGGCAAATCGGGGTGTTCGGCGAGTTTGCCAATCAGGGTATTGGCTGCTTTTTCTTCGCCATGAACCAGGATGATTTTTTCCAGGCTGTCCTGACTTGAAAGTGCGTAATCTACCAACAAATTTTGACCGGCATGGGCAGACAAGCCACCGATTGTAACCACTTCAGCCTTTCGGAAGTATTCTTCGCCAAAAATTCTAACCTTGCGTTCGCGGTCAGCCAGACGACGGCCCAATGTGTTAGGCGCTTGCCATGAGATAATCATAATCGTGTTTCGCCCGTCCTCAATATTGTTCTTCAGATGGTGCAAAATCCGTCCGCTTTCCGCCATACCGGAGGCTGAAATAATGATCATCGGCTCTTTCCACTCATTAAGGGCTTTCGATTCGTCGACGCTTCGGGTGTAAATAATGTTGTGATAATCCAAGCCTTGCATGCGATGTTCGGCGATAAATTGCCAGGTTTCGTCATCAAAACATTCTGTGTGCTTACGATACAAGTCTGAGGCATTGACCGCCAGAGGGCTGTCGACAACAATCGGAATGTCGGGCAAATCGCCATTTAAGACAGCTTCGCTCAAGAGATAGGATAGATTTTGAGTGCGACCCACTGCAAATGCGGGGACGATAATTTTGCCACCTTGACTGACCGTGCGGCGAACGGCATCGATGAATTCATCATAGGCGTCATCGATATTTTCATGGGCTTTATCGCCATAAGTACATTCCATCAACAAAGTTTGGGCATCGCTGGGCAAAACCGGGTCGCGAAGGATTGGGGTATCATAGCGCCCGATGTCACCGGAAAACCATAGACGTTTGGGATTGCCGTCATCGTCCTGATAGTCAACAACCACTGCGGCAGAGCCTAAAATGTGGCCGGCTTCAAGTAGTTGAACCGTCAAACCGGGGATAACTTCTTTTTTCTCTTGATACCAGAGGGTGCGGAATTGAGGCATTGCCAAAATAGCATCCTTCTGAGTGTAAAGCGGTTCTAAGGCGGGTTTGCCATTTTTCCGGCGTGTTTTGTTGAGATATTTGATGTCGTTTTCTTGGATGTGACCGGAATCGCGCAGCATGATATCTGCTAAATCGACCGTGGCATTTGTGGCATAAATGGGACCGCGAAATCCTTGTTTGACCAGGTTTGGAATATTGCCACAATGGTCAATATGGGCATGGCTAAGCACCATGGCATCGATTGCTTTTGGATCGAAGGGGAAATGCAGGTTTGTGAAATACGATTCTTCGCGCTTTCCTTGAAAGGTGCCGCAATCGAGTAAAAGTTTATGTCCTTGATATTCAATCAAATGCATTGAACCGGTTACGGTTTGAGTTGCGCCATAGGTTGTTAGTTTCATTGGTTGGTCCTTTTAACGATTTGAAAGAGGCTGTCACCATATTTTTGGAAGCGATGCGGGTAATTTTGCATCACCTGGGCGAGTTCTTCTTCTGATTGGGGGTCGAAGTGAGCGAGGAGTTCAACCAAGTCGCGCGAGATGACCGCATTGGAGGGGATTTCCTCTTTTTCGCCCACTTCTTTTCGCCATTCGAGTAATTTTTCGCGTAGTTTCATTTCGCGATCTTTCAGTCGATGATTATCGCGTGGTTGAACGGCTTCTGGGTTTTCACGCCAACCGTTGACGGTTTGCATAATTTGTCTGCCAAATCGGCGCAGCATCGCAGGCGTAAAGGAGGGTAATAGGCTTAACTCTTCAATGTAGCGAGGTTGAGTTGAAGCGACTTCAATCAGGGCTTTGTCAGAAAAAACCTTGAAGGGTGGTCGGTCGTTTGCTTCGGCGATGGTTTCACGCAGATGATTCAACTCTTTGAGCAAGCTAAGCGCTCGGGGATTGAGATCTTGTGCGCCTTTTACGCGCCAGAAATTTTCTTCATGATCTTTCATGGCTGGTGTGATTCGTGCCAAAGCGGCGCAATCTTCCAGAACGTCTTCAAGGCGATTTTCTTCCTTCAACTTTTCCACCAAAAGGTCACGCAAGCTGAGCAAGTAATGGGAATCCAATTGTGCATAGGATAGCATTTCATGGTTTAATGGTCGTTCACCCCAATCGGCACGTTGATATTTTTTGGCCAATTGGATGTCAAAATATTTATCGAGCAAAGCCGCCAAACCGATTGCCGGTTCTGCCAGGGCAGTGGCTGCCAGCATTGTGTCGAAGAGGTTGTTAAATTCCATGCCAAAATCGCGTTTTAGCGTTGCCAAATCATAATCGCCAGCATGAAAAACTTTTTGAATGGAAGGATCGGCGAAAACTTCAGCCAATTCGCTCATGTCATCTATTCGGAAGGGGTCAATCAGATAATCAGTACCGGGAATTGAAATTTGAATCAAGCATACTCGTTCGCGGTAAGCGTGTAGGCTGTTGGATTCTGTATCAATTGCAATGGAAGGTTGTTTTTTGAGTTCTTCCACCATATCGTGGAGGCTTTTTTGGGAATAAACCATTACTGCAGGTCTGATTTTTGATTCGGGCATGGGGAAATTATAACAGGAAATAGTGCCAAGGAGGACTAAGCCAAGGGCTAAGGGGGGATAGAGCCAATAGCCAAGGAGGATGGTGCCAAGAGCCAAGGGGGTTAGAGCCAAGTCAGTGGAGGTAATTGTGCAAGAAGACTATTGTTTGTTATTTAATATCATTCGGGTAAGCATTTTTACGATTTCATTGCATAAAGACAATGCTTTTTCAATTTGCTCTTCTGTTAAATATCCTACCCGTAAACAAATTATGAGTTGAGTCTCCACTTCGGCATTTGACCCACGAGCGCAGGACAAAAATTTTGTATAATCTGGGGTGGAGCTCCTTGAATATCCTTCGGCAATATTGGATGGAATCGATACGACTGCTCGGCGTAACTGGTTTGAAATGCCATATAGTTCATCTTTAGGTAAAAATTTGACTAATTCATGTATTTCTACTGCTAAATCCATAGATTTTTCCCAAACAATCAAACCTTTAAAATTTCGATCTGCCATATCACTCCTGTAATAAAACGAAAATTTTCTATCAATTCTATCTTTAAATGAAATATAAGATGGCTTTCCACTAGAAAAACAATTTTTTAGATTGTACTATCTTGTTTCCTTGGCACTTGGCTCTTCAAACTTGGTCCTATCCTTTTAGATACTTCCCGCTTTGTTCTACATATTCCAGAGATTGATGTCTGAAATAAGTATTATAGAGTTCCGCATAATGACCGCCTTGGCTGAGCAGGGCATCGTGGCTGCCTTGTTCTACGATCTCTCCGTGATCCAAAACCAGAATTCGGTCGGCGGATTTGACAGTTGAGAGGCGGTGGGCAATCAAAATACTGGTTGATTGGCTCAAAATCAAGTTCAAGGCTTGTTGAATTTGTTGTTCGGTGAAGGGGTCGATACTGGCAGTGGCTTCGTCCAGGATGAAAATAGACGGTTTGTGAACCAAAACGCGCATCAGAGCCACCAATTGGCGCTGACCCATCGAAATATGCGCACCTCTTTCGCCCACCTGGGTCTCCAAGCCTTGCGAAAAAGTCTCAAGCCACTCGCCATTTCCCACTAAATTAGCCAGGCGTAAGATTTCATCACGACTAATATCTGGTTTAGCGAAACGAATGTTATCTTCAATTGTTCCTTCGAACAAGAAGGGTGCCTGATTGACAATCCCCATTTGCAAACGCAAATCGGTTAAATCGAGTTTACGGATATCAAGGTCGTCAATTAGCAGCTCACCTTCTTGAAATTCGTAGAAACGGGCTACCAAACGAGCAATTGAAGACTTCCCGGAGCCTGTATGCCCGACAATTGCGATATTTTCACCGGGTTTGATGTGTAAATTAAAATCGTCCAAAACTTTTCCGCCGGTTTGATAGCTAAAGCCGAGGTGGTTAAAGTCTATTTTGCCGCTAATATTTGATATTTTAATAGCGTCAAGTTGTTTTACACTGTGTTCACTGTCAATAAGAGCGAAAATTCGTTCTGCGGCTGACATACCGGTCTGGACTTGTGTCCAATAGGAAGTAACTTCCAAGACCGGCATAAGGAAGCGATCGGTGGAGAGTAAAACTAAATACCAGGCACCTGCGCTGAGAAAACCCTGCGTAACATTTAAGGCACCATAATAAACCATTAGAGCAATTGAAAGGCTGCTGATAACGCGCATGATCGGAAAAACAATTGAAAGCGCTAAACCGCGCTGAATGTTAACCCGATAGGAAGCCTTGTTTGATTCCTGAAATTCTTGATAAATGGCTTCTTCCTGTCGAAAGTTTTTTGCAACCGAAATACCGCTAATGGTCTCTTTGATGGTTGCATTTACGTTTGCCATTGCCCGCATTCCTCGGGTGGTAACTTTTCTGGCGATTTTCCGATAGCCAATTACAAAGAGGGTAACAATCGGAATAAAAGCCATCAATGCTAAAGCCAAACGCCATTCGGTTTGGAAGAGAATGACGGCTGTTACGATTGATTGCAAGATGCTGGAGAAAACATCTGTAGTCAGACGAATCATTGTGGCAAAGTCATCACTATCGGAAGTGATGCGGGAGACTATTCTTCCGGATGAAAAATTGTCATGAAAAGCTAAATCTTGCCGCATAGTTGCCGAAAAAGCATCAACAGTCAAATCACGAATCAAATAGGCGATCACTCTAGACATCATTCTGCGCAGAAGGTAATAAAAAACAAAACCGGAGACTTCAATAACAATCACAGCGATAACGAGAAAGACAAAATTGTTGAAGTTAGGGTTAGTTGCCAGCTGCCCATCCAACACTCTTGAAACTAAAACCGGAGGTAAGGCGCCGGTTATAGCCCGAACCATCACTACCAGAAGGATTAAAAATAGTTGCTTCTTATACGGTTTGACATAAGTCCAAATACGACGCAAAAGTACACCGGAATTGTAATTTCGGTCATAGGATTCCCCTGAAAGTCCGGCAAATATACCCATCTTAAACCTCCCTAAAAATATCTTGATAAGCTTTTGAAGTTTTCATGAGTTCTTCATGATTGCCTATTGCCGAGATTTTGCCCTTACGAACCACAATAATCAGATCTGCCCAACGGATTTGAGAGAGCCGGTGGGTGATGATGAAAGTTGTCCGGCCTTCCGAGGCTTTTTTGATGGCACGTTGAATTTCGTCCTCGGTTTGACTGTCAATCGCACTGGTTGAATCATCGAGGATAAGGATGCGCGGATCGGTTAAAAAGGCACGCGCTAAAGCCAGACGCTGGCGCTGTCCGCCTGAAAGCGTGGTGCCTCTTTCGCCAATGATAGTTTGGTAAGCTTCGGGCATTTCACTGACAAAATCTGCTGCCTGTGCTTCTTCGGCCGCTGTTTGAATTTCTTCCATTGTCGCTTCCGGTTTGCCAAAGGCTATGTTTTCGGCAACTGTTTTGGAAAAGAGGAAAATATCCTGCTCGATAATTGAAATTTGACTGCGCAAACTATCCAATTTCCAATCGCGCAAATCTATTCTATCAATATTGATTGCACCCGAAGTGGGGTCGTAGGTGCGATTGATGAGATGAATCAAGCTGGTCTTACCGGAACCTGTCTGTCCGACAATGGCAACCGTCTGTCCCGGTTCAACCGTAAAATTGATGTTCTGCAGGGTTGGCTTTCCTTTTTCGTAAGAAAAGCTAAGGTTCTTAAATTCAACTTTGCCCTGGATACGGGCAGTGTGTCCTTCGGCATTTTCATCGAGATTGTTTTCGCTGTTCATAATCGATAATAATCGCTTTGCCCCTGCCAGTCCGGAGGAGATCATTGAATAAGATCGGATGGAAGTATTGGTTGGAAAACCAAGCATTGAAAGAGCGCTGAAATAGGTCAAAACCGAACCAAGTTCAATCTGACCGTTTTGAGCAAGGATTAATGCGTGTAGCAAGCCAAATCCCATCGCTAACGCGAGCAAAAGCAAGGGAATAAAACGCGATTCGATATCGCCCAGCGCAATGGTGGCATCACGATGAGCTTGGGTGTTTCTTCGGAAGAGTTCGATTTCTTTTTCTTCCTGGCCGGCAGCTTTGACGGTTTCGATGCCGTCGATGTCTTCGGAGAGACGGCTGTTAAGTTTTCCGAAAGCGGAACGAACTTCGGTGGTTACTGGTTTTAAGATTTTTAGATAATGCCAAATGGATATAAAATAGGCGATAATAAAAATGATAGGGGTTATCAATAGGGCAGGGTGAATTGAGGCACCGATTACCAAGGGTATGAAGAGGAAATTCAAGGAACCGAAAACCATATTGATACCCGGACTGAAGATATAGTTGACTTCACGGATGTCGTTGGTAGCGCGAGCCATCAGATCGCCAACGGATTGGAGGCTGTGGAAGGTCATGCTTTTGCCGAGCAGGCTGATGTAAAACTCTTCTCGGATATCACGTTCAATTCTTTGGGCGGTCACTTCGAAGCCATAATTTCGGGCAAATTGTGAAAAACCGCGAATGGTCTGGGTGATGCCAATCCAGGCTGCGCTGCGAAGAGCAAGGTCTAAGGAAGGGGCACCGGATGTAAGGTTGGTAAAAACCCGACCAAATTCAACTGATGGAATACCGGCGAGGGCAGCATTGCCAACCGCGCCAAGCAAGGCAATTAAAAATATCCCCCAATGGTGCAGGGCATGACTGGCAACCCACTTTATCGGGCTCGAACGCCAGGTTTTGTATTTGAAAGGGATGGTAAATTCGCTTATTGTCATCTTTTATCGCTTTTGTCCTTTCATTTTAATGCAGACTTGAGATTTGAGCAGAGTTTTTTACAAAATTGGGTAATAGTGTTAAGTGAGAAGTTCGAAGCAAACCGTGCTTCCCGACTCCTGTTATGGATCGTTTTCCGTGCCCCTCAAAATGAAAAACCGTTATAATAGGGTTTATCTGAATATCAATAATCAATAAACTAAAGACAGGCTACAAGATATGGACTTAGGGAAATTTGAAATAATCGAAGAAGTCGGCAAAGGCGGTTTTGGAATTGTCTATAAAGCACTGGACAAGGTCTTGAATCGTCAGATTGCACTGAAGGTTTTACATCCTGAATTATTGATCAATCCTAACTTTATCCTTCGTTTCAAGCTCGAAGCTCAGTTGTCTGCCCAGCTCGACCACCCAAACATTCTCCCGATTTATGAATTTGGCGAATTTGAAGGGCGTTATTATATCGTCATGGCCTATATGCCTGACGGTTCGCTCAAAGACTTGCTCAGAAAAGAAGGCAGGCTCGATAAGCAGCGCAGTCTGAAGATATTTGAACAAATTTGCGATGGGATGAGCTATGCCCACAGTCAAAAAATTATTCACCGTGATTTAAAGCCGGGGAATATCCTTTTTGACAGCCGCGGGAATGCCCGCATCAGCGATATGGGCTTTGCCAAGTTGATTCATAGCGACAGCAGTGCTTCGCTGAGTGCCAGTGGCGGGATGATTGGCACGCCTTCTTATATGGCACCCGAGATATGGCGGGGGAAACCGGCTACAAGCGCAACCGATGTCTATAGTTTGGCTTGTGTCTTAGTTGAGATGCTCACCGGTCAGCCACTTTTTGGTGGGGAGACTACGCCTGAAATTTTTGCAAAAATTTTCGAACCCTTGCAATTACCGGATGATTTGCCGGAAGAGTTGAAACCTGTCCTGGAAGCGGCATTGGAGAAGAATCAAGATGAGCGCATTCAGACAGTTGGTGAATTTTTTGAGCAAATCAGAGTGGTTGAGCTTGGTTTGAAGGAAGTTGAAAAAGTTGAACTGAAAACAACTGATGAAAGCAAAGTCAGGGAAGAAAAACAGACATCGGCTATCCAAGGAAAGGAGCAAAGCACAGAAATTGGTGAGCAAAACCATAGTGGGGAAATGGATCCTCAAGAAACAATGCGCTCTAAGTCCGGTTTTGCCGAAGACCCGAATAAAGATGAGAAAAAGCCTGTTTTGCCGGAGAACAAAGAGAGAAAAGGAAAATTGGGCGTGATAGCTGGCATTGCTCTGCTGGCGATCTTCCTTGGAGTGATAATTTATCAAATTGTGAAGAGAAATTTCCCAAGTACTGCTCCAGTCATTGCAGAAGTACCAGTAACTGTAACAGCTGCACCAACAACTACCGAAGTGGTCCTGGGAATTGATTCGACGAAAATTCAACCAATGGATGGAATGGAGCGGGTCTACGTTCCGGAGGGTGACTTCATTATGGGGAGCGATGATTTTGATTGGGCAAAACCTGTGAGGAAAGTCTATTTAGATGCCTATTGGATTGATAAGCATGAAATAACCAACAGGCAATATGAACGATGTGTAGAAACGGGTGAATGCACAAAACCGATGACAAGCCAATCTTCCACCAGAGGCAGTTATTATAGCAACCAGCAGTATGACAATTACCCGGTAATTGCAGTTAATTGGAATCAGGCAAAGGCATATTGCGAGTGGGCGGGGGGAGACTTGCCGACAGAAGCGCAATGGGAAAAAGCAGCGAGGGGAACAGAAGGCTGGAAGTACCCCTGGGGAAACGAAGAACCAGACAACAGTTATGCAAATTATAATGATAATATCGGTGACACAACAGAAGTTGGTTTATATGGAAAAGGAGCCAGTCCCTATGGAGCGATGGACATGGCAGGCAATGTTAATGAATGGGTAAATGACTGGTCTGTCAATTACAAAGAATATGATATTAATAATCCACAAGGATCAGATAGTGGAAGTTTAAAAATAGTTCGTGGTGGTAGCTGGAGTAGAGACGATGGTAACCACTTGGTGACGGTACAGGGCATGGACGATGGGAACCTCCAGTCCGCGGAACGGGGCATGGACGATCCAAACCATTCGTCCAGCTTTTCTGTTGGCTTTCGCTGTGTATACTCAACAGAAAAAATTGCAGCTACCAATATACCGGTGCCAAATGAACCAGATCTTAAGTTTGTTTCGACGCAAATAAGGGATAAAGACAAGATGGAACAGGTTTACGTTCCGGCGGGTGACTTCATCATGGGAAGTGATGATAGTGACGCTGACTCTGATGAAAAACCAGTGAGGACAGTTTATTTGGACGCTTATTGGATCGATAAATATGAAGTTACTACAGAGCAATATAAGAAGTGTGTAGATGAGGGTGAATGCCAACTACCAAGTGCAAATTTCTCAAGTTACGATAATTATCCGGTAAGAAATGTGAGCTGGTACGATGCACAGACATATTGCAAATGGGCAAATAATGGTGAAGAAGGCTTGCCGACCGAAGCACAATGGGAGAAAGCAGCGAGGGGAGAAGATGGCGGAAAATTTCCCTGGGGTGATCAGTCACCGGATGAAAGCCGAGCACACTATGGTAAATATTGGAGTGTAGGTCCAATAGCTGTCGGATCAAAGTCTGATGGAGCCAGTCCCTATGGTGCCATGGACATGGCAGGCAATGTAAGGGAATGGGTGAATGATTGGTACGTTGATGAAATAGACGTATCCGTTACCAAAAACCCAAAAGGACCTGAAAGTGGTGAATTCAAAGTATTACGTGGTGGTTATTGGGACGATGACTACGTGAACATCCGAACAACGTACCGGCGCTACGACAATCCAGACGGTAGGTACAGTTACAGTGGCTTTCGCTGTGTCTCCTCGCCGTAGAAAGCAGGAAACAGAATTTAAGGAAACAGGAAAAAGGTAACAGGAAATCAGGTATCAAAGACCCTTGAAGCTCTGCCTCTGAAGTCGGATTTGAGTATGAACAAGTTACCAGCTGAGGCTTGGGATTGGCGTTCACCTTCACTCAAACCGACAAATGCTGAAGTGATAAACAAGCTCTGAAAATCTTTCCCTCCAAAAATTAGTGAAGTTGGGCGTTGAACCGGCAGGGCAATTTCAGTCAGAATTTTGCCTTCAGGATTGAGCTGGATGACTTTCCAGCCGTCCCAAATTGCTGTCCAGATGTTCCCTTCAGTGTCGAGCGTCAAACCGTCAGGCGTGCCAATGGTTGTTTGGAAAAAGACTTCTTTATCGGATAAGTTGTTGAATTCGGGGTCTATTTTATAACGATAAATGCTGTTTTCGGCGGAATCGGTATGATAGAAATATCCTCTTTCCAAATCCCAATCCAAGCCATTACTGATGCTCAGGTTGGAGATTTTCTGCTCTAGAGTATTATTTTTCAAAATCCAAAGACTTGACAGGCCTTGGGGACCTTTGCTGCCAATCCAAAACCGACCGAGGGGGTCAATTTTGCCATCATTAAAGAGCATTTGCTTATCGGGCAGTTGGACAGCGAGGAGCAATTTTTTCTGATTCGTCTCCGGATTCCAGAGATAAAAACCAGATTCTGTGGCTAAAATGAAATCTCTTTCACCAGCAAGGGCAAGGCAGCCAATTTTTTCATGAAGAGAATAGTTGAGAAGTTGTTTTGATTCCGGTTCGAGAGAATGGATGATGCCGTTATCAATATCAACCCAAAAGAGGAGTCCCCGGCGATGATCCCAAACCGGAGATTCTCCGAGTTGATCAGAAATATTAATATAAGAATGTGGGAGTTTTACAAGTTTCATAGTACTAACAAAGCCCCTTATTGGCAGCCATTTTGCAGTGTATCCGAAGTTGAAGATAGCAGTTTGTCGGATTGGACAAAATAGACTAAATAGGCAAGAACCTGCTTGTTTTCATTACCTTCAGGATCTTTACAGCCTATGACAAGCATGTCCTCACCGGCTGGAAGCACTTCTGTAATTTCAAACCTATATGGAAGATTTATCTCATACTGATCGGGGGTTAACAAGGTGAAGTTAATCACTCTTTGCATGGAGTTATTATCCATTTCCTTTGGCGTTGGGTAGATCTCGCGCCCGGATAAGAAAACAGAATTAGGATTATTATAAAAGTCTTCAATTACGGTTTTATTAATATTCAATTCTTTGGCAATCTTATCCACCGGTAGTTGTTCAAACACTTCGGATTTCCCGGCATTTGAATACGATTCAGGGAATGAAATGTTTATTATCGGTAGAGAGAAACCGACAATTAAACAAAACAATAAACTTAGTAAGAAAGGCAGTTGGTTTTCTGGTTTTTCTACTTGAGTTCTTGCCGGAACATCAACTTTTCCAATCAAGAATTTTGTTTGTTTCATGATGGTCCAAATACCAAATAGAAAATAAAAATAAACAACCCAATCTACGGCAATGAGATAGCGACTACCGGAAGTCCGGACGAGTGCATTTGACAAGAAATAAGACAGCTGAATCACAAGTGGAACTAAGCCAGCCCATTTGAATTGCTTCCAGGCAGTGGCGATACCAATGGATATGAATAATAGATTTGCGATGAAGGCAAAGACTTGCTCAATAGGCATATTTCCGGTCCATCTGACCGGTTCCTGCCAATATTCTTGATCTAAGATTATGTTTAAATTTGCAGGATATAACTGAAAAGGAAGAACGAAAAGGGATTTCACTTGGTTATTTAGGAAATGCCCAATCACCTTCGAGAAGTTAGATTTATAAAACTCATCATTACCAGTGAGTCCACTTTCTATTGCTAGATCTTCATTGTCTATGATGGAAATGGTTGAATTTTCATCTTCAAATTCTGTTTCTGAGCTTTCAATTTCACCGATATTTGGATCTTGTTCAAGAGGTGTTTCTTCCATTGAAGTGTCAAATCTAGTTGTCAAAGCCGCTTCAATCTTCCAGGTTATTGGATCCTTACCGTAATTAATTTGGCAATAGATTGTCCAGGGCAGGATTGCAATTAGAATTCCAATCAGAAAAATACTGATTTGAGGAAGTTTACTTTTTAGCTGTTTAAACCAAATTAAAAAGACAAATAGAATCATAAAAACAAGAACAACCAAATTATTGGATCGAACATAACTGGCGACGCCGATTGTCAAACCAGCCAATAATGGAAAAGTTTTATTTTGAGTCTTGTTATTTATCCATTCAAACATTATATAGGCAAAAATTATGATTAAAAGAGCGGAAGGTAATTCTGTCATCAAAAGACGAGAATTAGAAACGGATATTTTCAGCATGCTTGAAATTGCATTTATCTCTTTGATGATTGAGTATGCTGCCAATAAAAGCCCAAACAATCTGCCTGAAAATTTCTTTCCAAGAAAATACAAAAAGACCGGAATGAGAGCCATAAACATAATCTGCACGTTAGTTAGAACTTGATAAGATTGGCCGAAAATAAAATGGATTAATCCCAAAAACAAAGCATAAAAAGGTTTTTCAGTGAAATATGGTGTTTCTAATTTTTCACCGATGATCAAATATTGTCCTCCCAAATCCATTAACTTGGCATCACTGTTTGGCCAATAATGTCCATCGGGTGGTAATGGGGAAGAAAGAAAGAAACTGTTGGAGTATGGAGTATTAATCCATAGTACAGATGCAGTAATCCAAAGTGCAAATACAAGCAGCACTTCCAATAAAATGACTAAGGTTCGATTAGGCTCTTTCTTTATCTTTCCTGTAATCCAATTTCCGATTGAATTGATAATTAAGACAAAAAGCAAAAGTGTTGCTAACGAAATCCACATCATCGGCACGCCAGCAACATTCCAAAAAGCGGTATCTGGTTCAAGCCCAATTTTAGTCAGGCTCATAAAAAGCCAAAAAGCGGTTATCGCAAGCAAAATTGCACTTAATAAGCGAGATTCTTTTGATTTATGAGAAAAGCTCACAAACAGTAAGAAAATTATTGTCAAGCCATAGAATAATAAACTTATCCCACTCATTCCATGATTAATAATGTCGTTTGTCAAATCTACGGTAGTGCTCATGTAATAGATAGCAAAGATCAATCCTGTAAGAATTAGAATAGCAATCAAGCGTTTATGGTCATTTAACCAATTCAGGATTGCTAAGACTCTTTTATTCTGCTTTTTGATTAGGATAGCTGTAAGCAAAAAAAAGATAGCTGAAATCAAAGGCAAAGTGTTTAGGATTATCCCTGGTGTACGAGGTTGAATTCTCGATTGCAGAACTGTAATAAAATCATTTAGTCTTAAACTATAAATCGCCAGAGAAATAGCTGCAAAATTAAGAAACAATAAAAAATATCGGTTTACTTTTTTTTCTGAAGTTATCTTCATGGCGACCTTTAACTTTGATGATTATAGATTACCATATTTTACTCTCTAAGATCTAAAAAAGATGATGTTACAAATGAAACAAAGCAGAACATTCTGATGCAACTATTAACTAAATTCATATTGTATTTTCTACGCTATAATTCAAACACTATGGATGAAAACAAGATTAATGATGACGTATTTTTTAAACCCGCAATATTTAACTTAAAGAAAAATCAATTTTTATTGGTTAGCTTTGTGATGATATTGTGCGCCTTAGTCGGTTTTATTGGAAGTTTTTTGATTAAACCAAACTATGAAGCAAAGTCAGTCTTAGTAACTAATTTCGAATTGGTAGAAGGAGCGAATATCACTGAACTGATGGTTTTTAGTCAGCTTGAAATCGTTCGCCAGATCATGTTGCATCCGGATATTACAGATGAAGTAATTCGGCTTGAGCAAGAGGCTGGAAATGAGATCAGCTTGGATGAGTTGAAACAGATGAGTGTCATCGAAGGGCGTCTTAACAGCACGATTGTGAAAATTCGGTCGGCGGAGCCTGAAGTTGCTGCCAGGATTGCTACGAATTGGGTTGAGGTAGCCTACGAACGTCTATCGGAAGCCTATGAACATGCACTTCTTGTTTCGGAAGCAAAATGGGTTTTGACATCAAGCGAGAAATGCCTGACAGACGAAAAAGTTTTTGATACCGCATTTTGTGAAACTTTGTCGTTAGATAGTCTTGAAAAGCAAACAGAGGAAGCACAAGCTGTAATTTTGGCTGAGGGTCCAAAATCTTTGGGATTGACCAAAGAAATCCAAATCAGCCAATTTCAACCGGCTTCCATTCCGACAAAACCAATTCAGGGTAGCAGAGCCAATTTTATGTTGATTGGCGCTTTGGCAGGCTTAGTGCTTTCAATGATTGCTCTTGAGATGCCCAGGAATAGTAAAAAAGTAAACTAATGATTCTTTCAGATTCTCTTTCGTTTAAAATTTGGAAAATATTCTTAATCCTCTTGCCAATCAGCAGTTTTAGATTTCTTTCAAATTTGATGGGGGGGACAAATGTCGCACCCCTATCTCTAATCCCTATGGGGATTTTGCTAATATTTTCAGTTCTTCCATTTTTTATTAAATCAGGTTTCAAATTGCCTTATCATCTAAAACCACTGCTCCTTTTTTTCTTAGTCGGTTTACTTTCTACATTATTCATTCCTTTTCGGGACGTTCCGAGCTTTCAAGATTTTAGTATGCCGAAAGAAATCATTGAAACCTTGGTCACATTTATTTTTGGAATTAGCTTTTATATTGTGACGATCTATATGGTGAACGATGAAGAAAAACTGCGAACAACCATTTATTGGATTAGTCTTGCTGGAATAATTGTCATGGCGGTTTCTTTTATCCAGGTAGGGAGCTGGATGCTGTTAAAAAGATATCCTCGTTTGATTTTTGTTATTAATTACTACATTTCCTCAAGCGGGAAACTTTTTGAACATCGGGCACATGGTTTGACCTTCGAGCCATCGTGGTTGGCTCACCAATTAAATGTCCTTTTCATTCCGCTTTGGTTAGGTTTAAGCATTACAGGGGTCAGTGTTTTTAAAAAGAAGATTTTTAATCAAATCCAGGTTGAAAAAGTTCTCTTAGTCCTTTCGCTTTTGACACTGTTTATAACTTATTCACGAATCGGCTGGTTGACTACAATTTTTGTTGTTGCCTTTGTTGTGTTGAAAAAGTTAAATACCTGGGTCGGAAACATTAGTCGAACAGAAAAAGATGGGAAGATATTTTCAACTCGAAAACAAAAATTTCTTCGTTTAGGAATTTGGCTCGGTCTTATTATCGGTCTATTTATAATTTTGATCTTGGCTGGAATTGTTATGACAAAATTAGAACCGCGAATGGCAGAATTTTTTAATTTTCAACGTTTGAAAGAAAAAGGGATTTTGAATTGGGCTTCACAATTAAGTATTGCCGAAAGGCTTATGTATTGGATGGCAGCCTATGGCGTTTTCCAATTATTTCCTTTCCTTGGTGCCGGGTTTGGTGTTCCAGGCTTCTTTTTCTTGAAAACAGTACCTGATTTTGGTTCGGAATTACTTGACATCAATGCCTTGATATTAAAAAAGACGCTTTTACCAAATGCTAAGAATTTATGGATGCGCTTGCTTTCTGAAACCGGAATTATTGGCTTTTCCATTTTTGTATCCTGGGTCTTTCTTCATTGGCGGAATGCGAATCAACTCGAAAAAAAGGCTACATCCCCTTTGCTGAAATCAATGGGATTAGTCGGGAAATTAGTTGTTTTAGCCTTTATATTCGAAGGTATTAGCCTTGATAGTTATGCTTTGCCATACTATTGGGTGGCAATGGCTTTGGTAGCTGCGAGCAGTTTAATTGCCGATCAGGCCTCGTTCAAGATAGGCACAAACGTGGAGTCCACCAAAGAGAACAATTTCTCTGAAAACTCTCTCTCAACCGGTAATAGTTCCTTAAGTTGAGTTTGGGCTTCGATATAATAAGCACGAGCCAGGTTCAAAGTGTCCTTTTTGACTTCAACTCTTTCGAGGAAGTTTTTCATTTGTGATAGCTGTTCCTGGTCATTCTCAGCTTTTTTATCCCAAAGTGCCTGAAATTCTGTTGAATTAGTCAGACCTGTGATGGCAGGAAAAGTCTTTTTACGGCTTAACAGGTCTGTGCTGATAGATTTTCCGGTTATGATTTGCTTTCCCCAAATGCCGAGATAGTCATCCTGAATTTGGAAACCTAAGCCAAGATTTTCACCAACTTGGGCCAGTTTTCTGACAAACTCATCTTCGTAACCTGCTAAAATTGCAGCGAGTGCAAAGGATGTGGAGAAAAGTTTGGCAGTTTTTAGACTAATCATGTTGATGTATTCATCAACCGTGATCCGGCCCATTTTTTCGTATTGGATATCTAATTGTTGGCCTTGTATAACGCCTAATGATGCATCCTGGAATTCATTCAAGGCTTTTAACCGGCGTTCGATTGGGAAAGTTTCAGGCAATGTGACAATCATGTTTTGGCTGAGACCGGAAAGATAATCACCGACGTTTATTGCTAAGGGGATGCCAAATTTGGTCCAAAGAGCGGGGTGTCCATGCCGCATTTCTCCCTGATCTTGAATGTCATCATGTACCAAGGTGAAATTGTGGAAAATTTCAAGCGCAGCGGCAGCCTGAAAGGCGTCTTCCACTTTGCCTCCTAGCGAGGCGTATGTGAGAGACAAGAGCAGGGGCCGTAATCGTTTTGCGGGAACTGTAACCGAGCCATCCCATCCGAAATGATAGGAAACCATCTCTCTCATGCCGATGATGTTCGGCGGGCAAAGCTCACAAATATGATTTTTCAAGTAGTTTTCAAAGTTCTCACGAATTGCGAATATTGAATGATCTCCCATTTTTTACCTTTCAATTTTGCCTTTTAGTGCGTTTAAATCAGCGGAACCTGTCAGAAACATTCCGACTTTTAGTTCCTTCAGGATTAATTTTATCGAATTATGCAGACTTTGATAGCCTTCATTTGCAGCATGGATAAATCTTGTGGCAAATCCGCCTAAATTTGCACCCATTGCAATCGATTTCGCCAGGTCAAGACCGTTTCGCAAGCCACCGGAAGAAATTTTGACAATGTCTTCATGCAAATCAAGAATGCCCTCTAAGGCTTTGGCTGTCGGAAGCCCCCATGAGCGAAAGGACTGACATAATTCTTTTTGCAGAGGGTCTGTTTGGCGGTACATTTCTACCGCTGCCCAGGAAGTGCCTCCCAGACCAGCCACATCAATTCCTCTTACGCCAACATTGATTAACTTTTTGGCTGTTTGCTTGTCAATTCCACAGCCAACTTCCTTTGCGATGACAGGGACAGACAGCCTGGAAGTTATCAACTCAATTTTTGACAACAAATTACTGAAGTCTGTGTTGCCTTCAGGTTGCAGACATTCCTGAAGCGCATTAATATGCAAAAACAAGCCATCCGCTTCAAGCATATCAACCGCTCGTTGGCATTCTTCCAAGCCAAAACCATAATTTAAATCAGAAACACCAATGTTGGCGAAAAGCAGTGCATCCGGTGCTTCTTTTCGTACAATCGAGTAAGTTCCGCTTAATCCCTCATACAGCAAAGCTGCTCGTTGAGAACCGACCCCCATGGCAATGTTGAACTCATTTGCAGCCTGAGCAAGAATTTGGTTAAATTGCTTCGTTTTTCCTGATCCTCCGGTCATGGATGAGATTAAAAGTGGTGCATCTAAACGCTTGCCAAAGACTTCTGTTGAGGGGTCAATCGCTTCAAAATCTATTTCGGGAAGGCTTTGAAGCTTCAGATTAAGCTCATCAAAGCCGTTGGGAACAGCCGAACTAACATCTTCCTCCAAACAAATTCTAAGATGATCGTCTTTTCTGTTTGAAATTTCCGTAACTTGTTGCTTCGTCATGTGTTTTTTCTTTCATAATTCATATGAGTCTTGATATAATCTTAACATCAAAAAGACTAATGAGGAGAAATAATGGAAAGTACATTTGAGCTTGTAAAAGATGTAGTTGTTGAAGTATTGAAAATTGATGGCGATGACCTCACAATGGACACCCGTTTTATTGAGGATTTGAAGGCAGATTCGATGGATCAGTTTTTCCTAATTGACGGATTCTGCGAAAAGTTTGACATCAACATTTCCGATGAAGATGCCCGCGCCATCCAAACTATCGGAGACGCAGTCAAAGCGATTGATGAAGCAATAGCCGCTTAATTGTATTATCAAGACCAAATGAACTGCCTTCGGGCAGTTTTTTGTTACCGATTGATTAGAGGAGGGATATCGTCAATCTTCTTGGCAATCAAAACGCCTGCTTCAAGCAAATTTTTGGTTTTATTTTTAAGAGCTTCCGAATAATGGTTGCCTCTATTGTCTGAAAAAATCCTTAGCAGCGAACTGGCAAGGTTTTCTCCAACAATCAATGCGATGACAGGCTTGGTGACCTGATTCATGATGTAGTTTGCTGCTTTTATCTCGCTATCCCCTCCGGGACCACCAACAATGACTATTTGGTCGGTGTGGGGATCGGCTTCAAAAAGCTCCAGACAGCTTTGGAAATCGATACCGATAATGGGATCATCGCCCAAACCAACAGCGGCACTGACGCCAATACCTGCCTGCGTTAAGCAGTCTAAAACTTCGTAACAGAGCGTTCCCGAGCGGGAAACAACACCGACATTCCCTCGAACAGCAATATTGTTGGGAAATATACCGGCATTAGCAATTCCGGGAATGAGCACACCGGGCGAATTTGGTCCGACCAGGACGGCATCACTGTCTTTTAATGCGGATTTGACGGTCATCATATCTTGTAAAGGAATTGAACCGGTGATTGATATGATTGTTTTTATGCCTGAGTCGATTGCTTCTAAAATAGCATCCGCCGTTGCATGGGGTGGAACGAAAATAACACTGACGTCGGCATTGGTTGATTGGACGCATTCTCTGACGGTGTCAAAAATTGGAATTCGTCCTTCAAAGCACCACTCCCCACCTTTACCCGGAGATGTTCCACCAACTAATTGGCTGCCGTTTTTTAACATTTGCAGAGCATGAAAACGACCTCGTTTACCGGTTATCCCCTGGACCATAATGCGGGAGTCGGCATTAATCAGGACAGTCATTGCTCATCTCCTCTAAGCCAACTGATGGCGGCATTTACTAAAGCTTCGGTATTACCAAAAAAACTAAGTTTTTCGTTTTTATGCAGTAAATCCAGTCCAATACTGCCATCTGTGCCTTCAAGCCGAATAAAGACCGGTTTTTTGATTGAGCTTTTATCCAGTGCTTGCAGAATTCCCTGGGAAGTTTCATCGCTTTGGGTCATTCCCCCGAAAATGTTGATGATGATAACTTTAACATTTTGGTTAGCAAGCAACATCTCGAATGCGGAGGAAATTGAACTGCTCGTCGCACCACCGCGAATGTCAATCATAGCTGCGGGCATCGCGTTAATAGTGAGCAATTGTTCCATTGTCAGATAAGCCAGGCCCATACCATTGACCATACATCCTATTTCGCCCGGTAAGCTGTGATAATCGAGATCATATTTCATTGCCTCTCGTTCTTCCCAGCCAAAATAAGAGGGGTCCAAGGCATCAAAAAAAGCTTCCTGGCGATATAAGGATTGAGTATCAATGCTAATTTTAACGTCCAGAGCATAGAGCTGGTCTAATTCCGTCAGGACAAGCGAATTAATTTCTACTAAACTTGCGTCATTTTGACGATATACTTCATAAAGTTTGCGGGCGATCACCTGAAATTGTTTCCAGTAGGTAGGCGCTATGCCCATATCAACTAAGCTTTCACGGATTTGATAATCATTTAGCCCCCGATTTATGTCAATGACTTTGTCAACTGTCAAAGCATCTTTGAAGGAATCTGCTTCTAAGAATGTAGCACCGCCTGCTTCAGAAATACGCAAAACAGGTGTTCCTTCGTCGAGATCTGAAATGATTCCTAAGTAATATTCTTTGTAAAAGGTGAAGGCTTTTTCAACCAAAATGAATTGGATCGGCTGTTGATTCAATACAAGCTTAAAAATCTCGTTGCTGACTGTTTCAATTTCGCTTTCATTATGAACAATTCTGACGCCACCGGCATGACCACGGCCTGCCTCGAGGGTTTGGGCTTTGAGAACGACCGGATAGCCAATTTCATTTGAAATTCGTTTAACTTGGCCGGCATTGCCTGCCAGATGAGAGATCGGCAAAGGAATGCCAGCTTTTTTGAGAATAGATTTTGCCTGATATTCGTGAAGTTTCATGTCAGCACAAGTCAATTATAACAAACAAAAAGGCTGAGAAAATTAAACTCAGCCTTTGGTTGTAAATTGGTTTTAGAAAATTATCCGTTCAGATAATCCTGGAGTGCGTCCTTGGTTAGGCGGTATGCGCTGCCAATTTTACGGGCTTTGAGATCGCCGGCATTGATTGCCGCGATGACATCTTCTTCAGAGACTTTCAAAAACCCAGCGGCTTCGGAGGGGGTCATTACGTCAGGCATTGCTCCAGCTCCGGGCACACTACTTTGAGCTGTGCCTTGCGTTTGCTGGTTTTGATTCAAACCTTGCAATGAACCGGCCAAAATGTTACCGACACCCATACCGGCACCGATACCGGCTGTCAATCCGGCTCCTCCTGAAGGATTCTGTGCGGCGTCGCGCATGGCGTCAGCAGCTTGAAGCTGGGTGTAGGTTTGCATATCGAGCATGCCCATTTCACGTAATTCCTGGGCAGATTTATCAGAAGGTTTCAGGTTTCCGATATAGAAAGATTTAAGTTGCAGACCGATAGCCAGGAAGTCGTCCTGAGCTTTAGCGCGGACACCGGCGCTCAATTCGTCGGTCAATCCAATCAAATCTAATACATTCTTACTCGAGGAGGTTTCGCCGAGCAGATCTTGAAGCTTTGAAAGCAACATCGTCCGTAAGCGATTTTCGATATCAGCCGTACGAAAACCGCCGAGCTGACCGACTAACTGAGTAACAAATTGCTGGGGATCACTAACCTGGAAGCTGTAGGTTCCAAAACCTTGCAGCAAAGCGACGCCCAAACCTACACCGGTGTTGCGAACGATAATCGGCTGAGGAGTACCCCATTTGCGATCGGCGAATTCGCGCATTGAAACAAAATATATTTCAGCGGTGAAGGGAGTTCGATCGCCAAAAAGTTTGCCCAACAAACCGGTCAAAATCGGCACGTTAGCGGTGCTGATGGTGTGGCGTCCGGGACCTAAAACATCCAAAGCGCGTCCATCACGGAAAAAGACTGCTGCCTGGGATTCGCGCACAATTACCTGAGATCCCAAACGAAGATCTGCTACACCGGTCTCGGGGAAACGATGAACAATTTCATCGACCATTTCGTTGGGATATTCAACGACATCAAAAACTCTTGCCATAATAATCTCCTGTTAATTAAGTCTAATTAGAGTGCGATGCCTTTGAGGGCGTCAGCACGTTTGTTGAAAGCATCCACAGCTTCTTGAGCGACAGCGGTCAGATGGCGAATGGAAGCGGGCAAACCGTCAGTTCCGATTGAGGCTTCCACATTGTCAATGGCACCGCCGACGGTCTTGGCATGATCAAATAAGACCAGGTCGTATTGGTAAATTTGAGTCAATTCATCTTCTTGAATTTTGATTGCATCAAATAATCCTGCATAACCATAACTGGCAGTATTAATTCGGTCAATAAATTGGCGAATTTTAATGGCCGAGGCTTCGAGGTTACCAACTTCTGCCAATCCGCCTGAGGTGATAAGCTCACGTTGCAAAGATGAGATTCTCTGATATTGAGCCTCGTATTCTTTTGCTACGGTTTCTCTTAGGAGTTTGTCCGAAGCACGGCGATCTTCACGGGCGATATAGCCCTTGAATCCAGGGATTTTGGAAAACAATTTGGTGATGGGGTCTTGATCCCCTTTTACAGTTTCATAAATATCAGTCATCTTTCTCCTTCATGAACATTCTTTTTCTTATATTAGCATCTGTGAGAGGCTTCTAAAGTAGAAAATATAAGGTATTTCATCTTCCAACTATTAATTATAATAGACTTATAGCTGTTCTAAAAAGGAGATTATATGAATAAAGGTCCGTTGAGGAATTTTGGCCCGGTTGAATACATATTGATTATCATCTTAGTCTTGATGGTTTTGTTCACGTTGTTCACGATATTTTGGCCAGCTATTCAACTCTTTATTCAAAATACGGGTTCTTAATGGCGACTTCTCCTCTTTTATACCAGGCAAATCAAATTGCTCTAAATATTTTGGATTGGTTGTTTCCACCGACATGTTTGGGTTGTGGGGAGGAAGGCGTTTTTATTTGCCCGGAGTGTTTACCTAAAATCCAGCGCATTCCAAATGATGTTTGTAATTATTGCGGATCGTTTACCAGTAAAAAAGGAAAATGCGCTAATTGTGACGGAAAAACATTGCCCTATGAAGGCTTTCGAGCTTTTGCTTACTATGATGGGATAGTCCGGAAAGCAATTCATCACCTGAAATATCAGAATGATTTGACAATCGGTCGCTATTTGGTTGGGATCTTGTCGATGGTTTATGAGAAAGCCGGTTGGGAAACTGATTTGATTTTGCCTGTTCCAATCGGTGAACAAAAGATGATTGAACGGGGCTATAACCAGGCAGAGCGGATTGCAAAACCACTTTCAGAGCGGCTGAAAATTGATTTTAGTGATGATGCGTTAATTAGAATTAGCGAAAGGTCATCCCAGGTTGGGCTAAATCAAGCAGAAAGGCGCGAAAACGTCCGGCAGGCTTTTGTTGCCCGGGCAAAGCCGGTTAAAGGGAAACGAATTTTAGTCGTCGATGATGTTTTTACCAGTGGCGCAACCATGGAAGCGGTTGCAACCGAGTTGAAACAAGCTGGGGCGAAAGAAGTTTATTGTCTTACAATTGCTAAGGTAAACCATCTGATTAATATTTGATATTTTTATTAGGAATAATGTATAATCTAAGAAAATTCCCTGGAGGTTAGTTATGACAATCGAAATTGGCATTTACACAAAAGATCTGGAACTCACAGATCGAATCCAAGATTACGTGACAAAGAAAGTTGGTAAGTTAGAACGATTCCTAAGCGAAATCGGGGAATGCAGGGTTGATTTGAGCTACGCAAAGACCGCTCGTAATGCATCCGATCGATATATCGCCCAAATTACCATTCGTGGTAAGGGCTTTATTCTTCGTTCAGAAGAAAGATCGGATAATATGTTTGCTGCGATTGATGCTACTGTTGAGAAGATGTCTCGCCAAATTGAGCGCTTTAAGGGTAAACACTGGCGCAAACGTGCTGACGAACCCGCTGTAGAACCTGTCATTGAAGAAGTTGAAGAAGAAGTCATTCCATTGATTGCACGTCGAAAGACATTCAACCTCGAGCCTATGCACGAGGAAGAAGCACTTGAACAGTTGCTTTTGTTGGGTCATGAATCTTTCTTTGTATTTTACAATGTTGAAACCGAGCGAGTAAACGTCCTCTACCATCGGCGTGATGGCAGTTATGGTTTGATTGACCCGATCATCAAGTAAAATGTAGTTTGTAGGTTTTTCGTAAAAGCAACCCTGTTTCGGGGTTGCTTTTTGTTATAAAATAGCACGAACGAGGTAATATGAGCGAACAAGAAAATAATCAAGAATGCTGGCAACCCTTTGATCAAGAATTGATTAGGAAATCAGTTTTAAACATCTTAACCGCCTTTGGAGAAGATCCGGAACGAGAAGGCTTGTTGAAGACGCCGGACCGTGTGGCAAGGGCCTACGAAGAAATATTGGGCGGTTATACAACTGACCCGACAAGTGTCATTAATGGTGCATTGTTTACTGTCGATTACGATGAGATGGTTGTTGTGAAGGATATTGAATATTTCAGTTTATGCGAACACCATATGCTGCCGTTTTTTGGAAGAGCCCATGTTGCCTATTTACCACGCAAGCAAGTGATTGGATTGTCTAAGATACCACGGATTGTCGATATGTTTGCGCGTAGATTACAGGTTCAGGAGCGGATGACTCAACAGATTGCGCACTTTATACAGGATACAATCAACCCCTTAGGGGTGGGAGTGGTTGTGGAAGGGCAGCACCTTTGCACAATGATGCGGGGTGTAAAAAAGGAACAAGCTTCAATGACAACCTCAACCATGTTAGGCGGTTTTCGTTCGAACCTTTCGACCCGGCTTGAATTTCTAAATATGATTAAGAGTTAATTGCTTCGTTGCCGTCTGATTTGAATGCCAACTTTTGCGGTTTTGCTGACGAAGTTGGCTTTTTCTATTCTCAGCGTTACTGCATGGGCGGGTGTGTTGGCAAAGATAGTCTCAACGATTGAAGCAGCCAATGCTTCAAGCAAAAAATGTTGCGTTTCCCGAACAACTTTACGGATTAATTTAGCCATTGAGGAATAATTTATCGAATCATTGATATCGTCGCTTATCCCGGCTTTTTCAAGTGGATATTCAATTTCGACATCGATCAATAATTCCTGAGGAAATTCACGTTCCGCATCACCAACGCCAATTGTTCCGTTGGCGATTAATCCACTAATTAAAATTTTGTCCATGTTTTCTGCCTTCATACGATGTATTCCCCGCCATCGATTTTGATAATTGACCCGGTCATAAAATCTTGTTTGAGGATGTGAAGAGCATTCTCAGCGACAATTTCAGGTGAGCCTATCCGTTTTAGAGGCACTTTTTTGCCTGCAACCTGATCCATATCCAGATGTTCATAGCCTGCTAAGGGCAGCATGATACCGGGTGCGATAGCGTTGACAGTAATATTTGGAGCAAGTTCGAGGGCAAACATTCGGGTCATTTCGGCAAGCGCTTTTTTGGTCAGGCGATAGGCGAAATGGTCTTCTTTGGTGGAAAAAATCCCCGCATCGCAGATATTGATAATCTTTCCCTGTTGCCCTTCCGGCAGTTGTTTGGCAAAAGCTTTAATCAACCACCAGGGAGCAAAAAGGTTGACATTGAAAGTGTTGTTCAAAACCCCAAGATTGGTTTGTAAGCCAGTGGCTTTTTTGTAATTTGCGGCATTATTAACCAAAATATCGATAGTGCCCATTTTCTCATTGACAGAATCAAGCAAGCTGCCAAGGTTTTCGAATTCAAAGAGAGAAAATGGGAAGATTTCAGCATTCACGCCAAAACCAAGCGCTTCTTGGCGCACTTCTTCAGCTGCTTTATTTGATTGATTGTAGTGGATTGCAACATTGCAACCTTCCTGGGCGAGCATTTTGACAATCGCTCTTCCAAGTCTGATGCCACCACCGGTGACAAAAGCGGTTTTTCCTCTAAGATCCATGATTTCTCTCTTATCTACGATATTTCGTATGATTGTAGTTGATGATACAATTTTATCAAATTAATTAGCCAATCATTGACCATGAAGTGGTTTGAGATTATAGAATAGGTGAAGCACATGAATTATTCAAAAACGATAAAAATGCTCGGACAATCGGTATGGTATGACAACATTGAACGCGCTATGCTCTTTGACGGGCGCATGAAAGGCATGATTGAAAATGGGGAAATCTATGGTGTAACCTCGAATCCCAGCATCTTTGAAGCCGCTTTGAAAAACAGCCTTGCTTATGATGAAGTCCTTCAATCAATGTCATGGGCCGGTAAGACAAAAGAAGAAATTTATGTTGAATTGGTAACCGAAGATATTCGTGCGGCTGCTGATTTATTTATTAATCTCTATGAAGAAAATAATGGGCTGGATGGCTTGGTTAGTGTTGAAATAAATCCGTATTTAGCGCATGATGTTGAAAAATCAATTGAAGAAGGTCGTCAACTATGGTCTTCGATTGAACGTAGAAACCTGATGATTAAGGTCCCGGCTACGCTTGAAGGGCTTGAGGTGATCAGAGTTTTGATTAGTGAGGGTATCAATATCAACGCCACGCTGATTTTTTCAAATGAACGCTATCGCCAGGTGATAGACGCTTACCTAAGCGGTTTGGAAGACCGGCTTGCCAAAGGATTGCCAATCGACCGCATCGCAAGCGTTGCTTCCTTCTTTGTTTCCCGAATTGATGCAGCGATTGACCCGCTTTTGGAAGGGAAAGCTGAACAGAGCAAAGGTAAAATCGCGATTGCTAACGCTAAGTTAGCCTATCAACTATATTTAAGCGAATTCTCGAGTGAGCGATTTAGCCTCCTGAAAAGTAAGGGTGCCAACGATCAAAGACCACTTTGGGCTTCTACCTCAACTAAAAATCCAAACTATCCGGACACAATCTATGTTGACAATCTGATTGCCCAAAATAGTGTCAATACGATTCCTCCCACAACTTTAGACGCCTTCCTGGATCATGGTGTGGCTGAATTATCGATAGAAAAAGATTTAGACGAAGCCAATAGCGACATGGACGCTTTGTCAAATTTTGACATCGATTTTGCTGAGATAAGTCAAATCCTGGAAGATGAAGGGGTTGAAAAATTCGAAAAAGCCTATGCCGCACTTTTGGAAATCATCGAAACTAAACGTTTGAAATATTTGCAGGATATCGCTGATTTGACTGAAAATGTGCAAATGCAATTCCAACATGCTGAAACCAATAAAAGCGTGAGCAGACTTTATGCGCATGACCCGGCATTCTGGACGGAGGATCAAAGCGGATGGAAAGAGATTCGAAACCGGCTTGGCTGGTTAGATTTACCTCATCAACAAGTCACACTCATCCCAGAATTAGAAGCTTTCAGAGATGAGTTGCTGAATGAAGGCTTTACGAATACTTTTGTCCTGGGCATGGGCGGTTCCTCACTTGCACCGGAAGTTATCAGTCAATCAATCGCCGGCACAGTTGCTGAAGGGCAAGGATTGAAACTAAAAATCATTGATACGACTAATCCAGAGGAAATTTCTGTACGTTGTTACGGTGTGGACCTGCGGAAGACGCTTTTTATCGTATCGAGTAAAAGTGGCGGTACGAGTGAAACCATTTCTGCGATGAAATATTTTTGGGCAGAACTTGAAAATATTGGGGTTGAAAACCCGGGCAAAAATTTCATTGCCATCACAGATCCGGGGACATCCTTAGAAGATAAAGCGAACGAATTAAAATTCAGGCGGGTTTTTTCCGCTCCTAAGAATGTCGGCGGGCGTTTCTCCGTCTTCACAATTTTTGGTTTGCTTCCTGCTGCGATTATGGGTGTCGATTTAGCCAAATTCCTCAATGAAGCAATCGATGCAGAAGTGATAGGTAGAGAAAGTGTACCTTATGCGGCCAATCCAAACTTAGTTTTAGGTTTGTTAATCGGTGCGGCTGCCAAAGTCGGCAAAGACAAATTAACTTTCATAACCGAAGATTATGCTTCAGCATTAGTTCCCTGGTTGGAACAATTAATCGCCGAAAGCAGCGGAAAAGACGGTAAAGGAATTCTACCTATTGAAAACGAAGCCTTTCTTGATTCAATGGAATATACAAAGGATCGGATTTTTGTTTACCTTTCGGTTGATAATGAGAAAATTGAATTTGTTGAAAAACTCAGGCAAGAAGGCTATCCGGTAATTGAGTTACCTGTGCACAATCCTTACCAATTGGCAAAGGAATTTTATCGTTGGGAATATGCCACAGCGATAGCCTGTGCTGTTCTTGAGGTAAATCCTTTTGATCAGCCTAATGTGCAATTGAGCAAAACGATAACAAAAGAAAAGATTGCAGAATTCCAGGAAAAAGGAATCTTGGAAGAAGGAAAACCCGTTTGGGAAAACCCAGGTTTTGCTGTATATGCCCAAAACCTTCCTGATTTACCAGATACCGAGAATTTACTTGAAGTTATCGATTTGTTTTTGAAAGATTTAGCTGAAAATGGATATATTGCTATCAATGCTTTCGTTCCGCGTTTGAGAGATGAAGAAGCATTTTTGCAGGCTGTGCGCAAGCAAATGTTGAACCGTTATAATCGGGCAACAACACTTGGTTTCGGTCCGCGTTTTTTGCATTCAACCGGGCAGTTCCATAAGGGCGGACTCGATAGCGGCTACTTCATCACCATCACGAATGACCCGAAAAAAGATTTTGAAATCCCCGGTGAGAAGATGACTTTTGGAACGCTGCAACGTGCACAGGCTCTGGGTGATATCGAAGCGCTAAGACAAAAAGGAAAAAAAGTGATCAGGCTTCACCTGAAATAAAGGCTTATGAAGTATTTAGGCATTGACCACGGCAACGCGAGAATTGGCATCGCAATCAGCGACCTTAGCCTGACATTAGCCCGTCCACTGCGCATAGTAAAGCATGTGTCAAGACTGGAAGATGCTAAAACAATTTCAATAATTGCTGCTGAAGAGGCATGTTCTGTAATAATCATTGGCTTGCCACTTGATGCTGACGGGAGCATTGGCCCAAGGGCGAGGTCAGTAAACCGCTTTATTGAAGAATTGCGACTTCAAACCGAATGCGAAGTAATTGCCTGGGACGAATCTAATTCAACCAAGAATGCTACAGAAATATCTATCCTTCGAGGTGAGAGTAAGAAACAACGACAAACTGCCATGGATGATCAGGCAGCAGCTATTATTTTGCAAGATTACCTGGATAACCATCAATTAAGTGGCGTAAGAGGGAAGAGTGAAAAAATCTAATAAAACTCCGTTTATTGTTTTGGCAATTCTCTTCTTTTTGGCTCTTGCGACTGTGCTTTTCATGATGTTTGCCGTACATCGAAATGGGGAAGTTTTAGGTGCACCGGGTCCAAAAATTAGTTTTCTTAATAACCTGCGTTATGCTATCAGGCTTTATAGTAATTTGGATGATTTGCAAGAATTCGTTGTTTTTGATATTGCTGCAGAAAGAAAATTCGAGCTGAATTACAATGACAGTGCCACAGATGTCTGTCGCAATTTGCAAGAAGAAGGCTTTGTTTATTCTGCAATTTCAGCTTTCGATCTAATGGTTTATAAAGGTTATGATCGCTCTTTGAGCCCGGGAACGTATACGATTAGCAGCGGATTGAATGCGATTGAAACACTCGATTTTATTTCAAACGGAGATAATCGAGATTTACACTTTACTATTTTTGCAGGATGGCGGTTGGAAGAAATTGCACAAGTCATTGACCAATTGGGTTTTGAATTCGACGGATATGCATTCTTAGCTTATGCAAAAAATCCACACTCAGAGATTCGGGCAAACTTACAATTACCTGCAGGCAGATCGCTTGAAGGCTACATGCACCCGGGTGAATATAGTTTGAAACCGACAATCACCGGCGAAGAGTTTGTTGATGAAGCGCTTGGCAGAACGCAAGCTGTTATTGACGAAGCAATTCCATTATTGAATGACCAGAGTCGTAGACTGACGACTGACCAAATTATCATTTTGGCATCGATTATTCAACGTGAAACGCTTGCCAGTGAAGAAATGCCCACGATATCTTCGGTTTTTTACAATCGGCTTGAAATAAATATGCCCTTACAAACTGATCCAACTGTTCAATATGCAATTGGTTATAATCAAAACGGCGAAAATTGGTGGAAAAGTCCACTGACTTATGATGACTTAGCGATAGATTCCGACTATAATACATACAAAGTTTTTGGCTTGACGCCCGGCGCAATTAGCAATCCGGGCAGAGAAGCAATTATGGCAGCTTTTAGACCTGAACGAAGTGATTATTTTTATTTCCGCGCGAAATGCGACGGAAGTTTGACTCATAATTTTGCAATTTCATATGAAGAACACCTGGCAAATGGGTGTGAGTGAGGTAAAAGATGATTGTTTTAGGGATAGACATTGGTGGTTCTGCTACAAAAGGTGCACTGGTTGACACACTAACCGGCGAATTGGTCTCGGAACGTGTTCGTCGTAAAAGCTCACAAAGTAAATCTCCCAAGGATATCGTTTCGGACATTATTAAGATTGCAAAAGATCTCAATTATTCCGGAATAATCGGTGCCGGATTTCCGGGTCCGGTTAAAAAAGGCGTCATTACCACAGCGGTTAATATGCATCAAGCTTGGGTTGGTGTAGATTTGGCTAAAATGATTTCCGAAGCAAGCGGTCATCCTGCTTATGTGTTAAATGATGCCGATGCGGCAGGGATGGGTGAAATGCGTTTTGGATCACCGGAAGCCCGTGAGGTTAATGTTGCATTGTTTCTCACCCTTGGCACCGGTTTGGGTACCGCGCTATTTGTTGAAGGACATTTGCTGCCAAACACAGAGCTTGGTCACATGCTAATTGGCGAAAAGTCCGCCGAGGAATATTCAACCGCTTCAGTAAAAAGAAAAGAAAATTTGACCTACAAGCAATGGGCGGTTCGCTTAAACAAATCATTGACCGCTTATGAATTTTTGCTGAGTCCTGATTTGATTATCTTAGGTGGTGGAATCAGTGCCCAATTTGAGAAGTATGAAAAGTACTTTACGATTAAAACTAAGGTCATTCCTGCCAAACTTGAAAATTTGGCTGGGATTATTGGTGCTGCGGTAACTGCCAAAGAAAAACTGACTTGATTTTGAAAATAGGAGCAGAGCAGGTATGTTTCCAATACCTGCTTTTTATTTGAATGAACGATAAATCAGAAAAGGATTCACCCTATATTCTCTTGGTTATCGGTGTATTCGCCGTTTCAACCGCTGCAATCTTGATTAAACTCTCCTTGGCTGTTGCCAGTCCGATAGCAATTGCTTTTTACAGAATGGCATTTTCGGCCGTCCTGGCAATTTTAATTTTGCTCGTCAAACCTAAGCAGAAAAAAGAAATTCTGGATAAATCAACAATTGGATTGTTAATTCTCTCCGGAATTTTGTTGGCAGCTCACTTTGCCTTGTGGACCTGGTCATTGGATTTGGTGTCGGTCAATAGTTCGGTGATTTTTGCGACAACTTCGCCCCTCTGGGTTGGTTTATTGTCGCCATTACTGCTTAAGGAGCGTGTTCCTAAAAGGTTTTATCTTGGAATTCTTTTCGCCTTTGCCGGTGGTTTGCTGATTGCACTTTTAGGTGGAGGGAATGCCGGAGAAAACAATTGGCAAGGTTTGCTGATGTCACTCCTGAGTGCCTGGATGATTGCCGGATACCTTTTAATCGGCAGGAAAATTTCTTCGAAGATGTCGACCGAGTTATATGTGAGCGTTGTCTATTCTGTCGCGGCTTTGGCATTGGGAATCGTCTTGCTCTTCTTAGAAATCGGCTTTCAAGCTTATCCACCGAAAATATTTCTCTATTTGTTCATGCTGGCTTTGGTTCCGCAAACTATCGGTCATACCTCGATGAACAAATCTCTTACCAGGCTACCGGCAAGAACGGTTTCATTAGCCTTGCTTTTTGAACCGGTAGGATCGGCTATTTTAGCAATGGTATTCTTAAAAGAATTGCCGTCAGCTGTAGAAATAGCCGGCGGCAGTTTAATTTTGATTGGTCTAATGATTGCGTTGAGCGCGAGTGCTAATGAGGCTTGACCAGATCAGCCTGTTGAATGTCCAACCAAGCTTTATAAGCTGCTTTCTTCTCCTCTGAAAAGCGACCGTAAAGGAAGTTCATTTTACGGACTTTTGCGATCAGTTCGTCAGTTAATGTATTCGAAGCCATCCTCCACTTCCAGTTGCCTGAAGTGGTTCCAGGTATATTCATCCGGCTTATAGTGCCTAAACCTAAGAAGTCTTGCATAGGAGCGACTGCATTCCGGGCAACCGATTGCCAAACGGAGCGAATCATTGCTTCGGCAGCCTCGTTCGCATCATTAAAATGTAAATATTCGCGGGAAAACTTTTGTTCGCCCTCTAAGGCATCATCATACCAGCCTTTGGCAGTGTTGTTATCATGAGATCCCGTGTAGGCAAAACAATGTTCCGGGAAGTTGTGGGGTAAAAAGCTGTCATCAGGATCACCTGAGAAAGCAAATTGTAGAATTTTCATTCCGGGTAAATAAAAGTCGTTGCGCAAGCTTTCGACATCTTCGGTAATTACGCCCAAATCTTCGGCGATAATGGGCAATTGGGGGAAGGAACGTTTCAAGGTATTGAAAAGTTCTACTGCCGGGCCTGATTTCCATTCACCGTCGATAGCGGTTTCGTTTCCATAAGGGACATGCCAAGCAGCAGCAAAACCACGGAAATGATCCAAACGCACTAAATCGACCAGTTCAAGTGTTGCCCCCAAACGTGAAACCCACCATGCAAAATTAGCATCCTGATGGTTTTTCCAATTGTAGAGTGGGTTCCCCCATAGTTGACCTGTTGCAGAAAAATAATCAGGCGGGACTCCGGCGACAAAGCTTGGATTGAGATCTGCATCGAGAAGGAAGAGTTCCGGTTGAGCCCAGACATCCGAGCTGTCCATTGAGATGACAAAGGGCATATCGCCAATGATCTGAACTTTCTTTTCTACGGCATAATTCTTCAGGCGCATCCACTGCTTGAAAAATAGGAATTGGTTGAATTTATGCTTTTCAATTTTATCAGCCAGGTCGTTTCTGGCTTGATTCATCGCATCGACTTGCCTGGACTTAAGTTCAATCGGCCATTCTATCCAGGAATGGAGGTTTTGCGTTTCTTTGATTGCCATGAAAAGCGAATAATCATCCAGCCAGGTTTTTTTATTTTCACAAAATTGCTCAAATTCAGCCCTTAGATCATTCGTTTCAAGCATAGTGAAACCTAGATAAGCACGGTTTAGCAAAGTCGTTTTCCACTGGATTACCGGACCATAATCGACTACTTCTTGTGGAAATTCCGGACGGTCCGTAATGTCCTCATGCGAAAGCAAACCATCTTCAAAGAGCAAAAGCGGATTGACCAAAAATGGATTTCCGGCAAAAGCCGAGAAACACTGATAGGGTGAATCGCCATATCCGGTTGGGCCTAAGGGCAAAATTTGCCACATTTGTGTACCGCTGCGATGCAAAAAATCAATCCAGCGATAAGCTTCAGGTCCGAGATCACCAATCCCATCCGGTCCGGGCAAACTGGTTGGGTGAAGCAAAACACCTGATTTTCGATTTGCGTTCATAAAATATCCTTGTGAAGGGTTTTGTAAACTTGCATATATTCTTGAGCGGAAGACGGCCAGGAAAAATCAGCTTTCATGGCATTCAGCTGCATTTTTTGCCAAACCACTTTGTCTTCAAAGCATTTTAAAGCGAAGGTGAGTGCCTTTTTTAATCCTTCGCTGTTTTTCTCTTGATAGAGAAAGCCGGTCGCCTGTTGCGGGTGGCTGCTGTAATCAATGATTGAATCTGCTAAACCGCCGGTTTCAGTTGCGAGTGGCAGATTGCCGTACCGCATCGCAATCATCTGTGAAAGGCCACAGGGCTCGTATTCAGACGGCATCAGGAAGATATCACCGGAGACATAAAGCATGCGGGCGATGGCATCGTCATATTTGAGAATACTCGCAATTCGTTTTGGATACTTTTTGGTCAATTGTTTCGCTTTTTCTTCCAACTCATCACTGCCGGTGCCTAATAAGACAAATTGCCATTCCTCATCCAACAACTCCGGTAAAGCTTCGAGTATGTTGTGAATTCCTTTTTGTGGTGTCAGGCGACTGACGACGGATAACAGAGGAATTGATTCATCAACTTTAAATTTGAGGGCTTTTTGCAAATCGAGTTTATTCTGCTTTCTATCCGTAAGAGTGGTTGCAGTAAATTGATGAGAGATTTGAGTATCTTGACTCGGATCCCATTCATTTTCATCGAGACCATTCAGGATTCCCAAAAGCTTATCCTTGTGTTTCTGTAAATAAGACTCCATGCCGCAACCAAATTCAGGCGTCAAAATTTCCCGGGCGTAACCGGGGGAGACAGCAATGATTTTGTCAGCAGCAGAAAGACCCAAGGGCAATGGGACAAATCGTGCCCAATCCGGTAAATCTTTGTCGAGGCTTGCCGTGAAACCGAGCGAAGTCATCGCATTTTGGGAACCCCAGCCATTGTAGGGAAGGTTGTGAATTGAAAGAATGGTCTTTACATCCTTGAAAAAAGAATCATTTTTATATTTAGTTTTTAAGGCATAAACGGCGAGAGCAGTGTGCCAGTCATTCGCATGCAAAATATCGAATTTCCAGCCCAAAAATCTGGCAGCTTCGAGCAATGCAGCCGAAAAACTGGCATATTTCAGTCCGTCTAATTCCCAATCACCGTTATAGACAGGGGAATTGTGGTTAATTTCCTCATTGTCAATTAAGTAAATCGGAACGCCTTCTATTTCAGAGACAAAAAGTTCGCAGTTTAGCTCTTTCCCGTTGGTTTCGAAAGAAAAATCACCGATTTTCTTTCGGGCAGGGTTGAAAGTTTTTACCACAGAATGAAAAGGCATAATACTTCGGATATCTAATTCCTTGGCAAATTCCTTTTTTAAAGCGGTCGGTAAAGCAGAGGCAACATCACCCAAGCCGCCAACTTTCGCAAAAGGAGCAATTTCAGCACTGGCAAACAGTACTTTTATACTTTTCATTTTGTTGGTCATAGTTACCTCTATTTAGCTAAGCTTTCTTTCTACCATCTCCAGGTAATCATCAGTTAGGATTACGGCATCTTGAACGCCTAATTTTTCGTACAGAGCATGAATTAAAGCAGTTTTTTGGTCCGCATCTTCACGGCTCCAAGTCCGGCTCTTAATCTCAAGGAAGATACCAAGCTCAGGTTTGATCAGTTCGTCAAGATTGATATAGAATTCAGTCCCTTCAAATTCAACATGGAAACGGATGCGATCTTTTTCGACTTCAAGTGATTTGCTTGGTTTGAAATATTCCTTATAGAAACGCAAACTCTGCATTGCCGGGGCAAAATAGCGGGTACGAGAAAGCATTACATTTTGAGCATGCTTATTATCTTCGTCAAATCTCTCACCGATTAAGGTCAGGCGTGAGCGAACACTTTCGGTCTTGCCTTTTTTGTCAATTAGTTCATCTTCGCGGAAGCGTAACCGGCCTTGTTTCTCGTCCTCAAAGCTAAAATAGGTGTCAAATTCATGATAATGACGCTTGCTGAGGACTTTGATGCCTTGAGCTTCTATCGCATCGATAATCGCTTGTCTGTCTTTTACGACAACTTTTGCCTGCACTTCAAAGCTTTCTTCTTCTGCAGCACCGCCGATTGCAATCAGTTTCGAATGGACCGATTCTTCACGTCCGCGTAAGAATTGGTCAATCTCATCAGCAACTTTTTGGGATTGATAGACAACTTCTTTCTCATCGATTGTTTGAAGTTCACGATTGGTCATTAACCATTTTCCGTTTACCATCACGTCGGTTACATCAGTCGATTTTGAAGCGTAAATGATTCGGGCATAGACGGCATCCGCTTCGCGGTGGAAGTGCGGTTGATTGTGCAGTGCGTTGATGTCAACCAAAATTAAATCAGCTCGTTTGCCGGCTTCCAGACTACCAGTTATATGATCCATATGAATAGCCTGGGCACCAATTCTGGTCGCCATTGCCAAAACTTGTTTGGCAGGCAATGCAGTCGGGTCTTCGGCGGTTGGTTTTGCAATAAAACTGGCAAGTCGAATTTCTTCAAAGAAATCGAGATCGTTGTTTGAGCCTGAACCATCGGTGCCAATTCCAACTTTACAACCAATTTCCAGCATTTTTGCAACAGGGGCAAAACCGGAAGCAAGTTTCATGTTTGATGAAGGATTATGGGCAATACCTGCATCGGCATGCATCAGTGAGCGCATTTCCCCAACATCGAGGTGAACACAATGTGCTGCTACAAGTTTGGTATCCAAGAGTCCTAATTTTTTGATATAGGGGACAACCGGTATTCCTTCTGCGTTTCTACAGTTAGCCACTTCGTCGGCGGTTTCAGAAACGTGGATGTGAACAATGGAATCGGTTTCCTGAGCAAGTTTTGAACACCCGCTCAAAACATCCGATGTACAGGTGTAAATTGCATGGGGAGCAATTGAGGGAACGATTAAAGGATGACCTTCCCATTTGTCAATCAATTGACGACAGCGATCAAGAGCTTCTTCGTATGAGCTGGAATCAGGTGTGGGGAATTTCATAACCGTTTGTCCAACAACAGCCCGCATACCAACTTCAGCGGTTGCCTCGGCGATATCGTCTTCGAAATAATACATATCGTTGAAGGTGGTTACACCACTACGAATTAATTCTGCACAAGCCAGTTTAGTGCCAAGGCGGCAGAACTCAGGAGAAACAAATTCTCTTTCAACCGGCATCATGTAACCCATCAGCCAAACGTCAAGACGACGATCGTCCGCTAAACCGCGTAAAAGGCTCATCGGAACATGTGTGTGGGTGTTGACCATGCCGGGCATAAGCACTTTACCGCCACAATCAATCACCTGAGTGGCTTCATATTTTCCCAGAATTAATGCTTCTTCACCTGCTTCGACAATATGGTCGCCTTGTACGGCAACTGCACCACGGTCATAGAGGTTATAATCCTCATCCATGGTTAAAACAATAGCGTTTTTGAATAAAACATCAACTTGCATTCTCAGTTTCCTTTCTCATATTTAATCGGTATCGGATTTGGTCGAGACCGATATTTAAAGCCCAAACCGGTGAATCGCCGGCTGGCCCACTGTAGTTTCTTTGGTATTCTGAAAAATCATCTCCATCAAGCAATGCGGCATAGAGCTGTTTTCCATTCTCGTAAGGAGTTAACATGACCCCAAGTACGAAATCTACTTGCGTTTTATCACGATATTCAACCAGCAAGGTCTTGAAGGTTTCATGAGTAAGATCAACATCAAGCAATTGACCCGATAAATTGTCAGGTGTCATGTGTTCTGAGAGCCGGTTATAAATTATGGCATCTGTTCCAACCTCAAAAACGTAGAGCGTTTTGTTTTCTTTCATCAGAGCTTCACCAATCACAGATTGGATTGTGTCTTCGTTTTCGCCATAGATGTATGGACTTAATTTTTCACGAATCTCACGAATAACGGGTTCCATCATGCGTTGAGCTTCGGCGGTTGAGCGGGCTTTGGCGGTAACGCGCACATCGGTTTGGCTGGGGTGGGCGAGCAAACCAACAGTCGGATTGCTCAATTTTTCCATTTCACCGATGATTTCATCGATTGCGGACTCTCCTAAGGCAATGGTATGAATCACCCAGGGCATAATAGTTTGATCTTCAAGTTTGTAGCGTTTTTTCAGATAGTCAATCACATAAGTTTTCATAATGTGTTCCATTTCAGTTGGAACACCGGGAAGGGAAATGATCGTTTTTACACCCAGTTCAACGCCAAAAGCCGGCGCAGTTCCAACTTGGTTGGTGATTGCGAAAGCATTTGCCGGTAAATAAGCTTGCCTTTTGTTGTTTTCTGATGGGGTGTATTTGAAATTTTTGAAACGGGTCAAAATTTGTTGCCAGAGTTCTTCATGATAAACCAAATCGACATTAAATGTGTCTGAAACGGCTTGACGGGTTGGGTCGTCAACGGTTGGGCCTAAGCCGCCGGTCGTTATAACCACATCGGCACGCATTAAAGCTTCTTGAAGTGTGGCGGTAATTCTGGCGAGGTTGTCTCCAACAGTCGTCAAGCGATAGAGGTCAACACCAATATCTCGAAGAGCACGAGCAATGTAACGGGAGTTCGTGTCATGAATTTCGCCTAAAAGTAATTCTGTACCAATGGTAACGATCTCTGCAACAGTCATAGGATTCCTTTATTATTCTTTCGATTAGTGCTATTCTTAATTTTATAATTTTATCTTAAAACCGGTGGAATTTGTTAAATTCAGAGCATAAAAAATCCTTTTAAGGCGGTTATACTATTGTTTATGGCAGAAGACAGGCTTTATCGAAAAAATTTAGGCAAGTGGGGCGAAAACTTGGCTTTGGAATATTTGACTTCTAAGGGGTATGAACTGCTTGAAAGAAATTTTCATAGCCGTTACGGTGAGCTTGACCTGATCATGAGAGTTGAAGATGTCTTGGTTGCGGTCGAAGTGAAGACCCGACGTTCCAAAAAGTACGGTTTTGCGGAATATAGCATAACAAAGAAGAAAATTCAGGCAATTGCCGATACGATGACGGTTTATCTGGATAATAATTCCAAATTAGACCAAGCCTGGCAAATTGATTTAGTCGTTATTGAGAGTTTCGGTACTGAGAAACCCGAAATTATTCATTACCAAAATGTATCGTTGGATTTTTAGGATGAAAAAGCAAAATCCTAAACTGATTATCATAATTGGACCGACTGCCTCGGGGAAAACACGCTTATCCATCGAGCTTGCCAAGGCGCTTGACACAGAAATCATCTCGGCGGATTCCCGTTATTTGTATAAACCGCTCAATATTGGAACGGCAAAGCCAAGCCCGAAAGAACTTTCGCAAGTGACGCATCACTTGATTAATTGTGCTGATTTGGATTCTCCCTGGAGTCTCGGTGAATATAAGGGGCAGGCCGAAACGCTTATATTCAAACTGAACGATGATAGGAAAGTGCCTCTTTTGAGCGGTGGCACCGGGCAATATATCCGGGCAATCAGTCAAAACTGGCAGGTACCAGAACTTGAAGCGGATCATCGCATGAGGGATGTCATTGAAAGGCTTGGACAGGAGATCGGCTATGACGCTCTCTTTGAAAAGCTGAAAGTTTTAGATCCACAAGCTGCTGAATTTATAGATTATCAAAATCACAGGCGAACGGTCCGGGCTTTGGAAGTCATTTTCAAAACCGGAAAACGTTTTTCTGAAAGCCGAACAAAAAGTGAGTCTCCATTTGAGATTTTAACGATAGGCTTGCAATGGGAGCGGCAGGAGCTCTATCAAAGAATAGACAATCGGATTGAACAGATGTTGAATGATGGCTTTGAAGACGAGGTTAGAGGTTTAATATCTCAAGGCTATAAAAGCGCTCTCTTGAAAATGGGCGTGATTGGCTATACCGAGATGATAAGCTACCTGGATGGTGAGATTAGCTTAGATGAAGCAGTCATGCTCATCAAAAGAAACACCCGAAAATATGTGCGCAGACAAGCAAATTGGTTCAAACAAACTGATCCGGAGATTAGTTGGCTGGATGCAAAAGACCCAGCAATCCTGGAAAAGATGCTGGGTCTTGTTAGAACTAAGTTTGGTTAATTTAGCTTTGATTGAAGGCGGGAATACCCTGATTCTTCTCATTCGGAGTTGGGAATAATTCCTCAAACTCTTCTTTGGATAGGGTTTCAACTTCCAACAATTTTTCAGAAATCTCTACGAGTTTATCTTTGTATTGGCTCAAAACCCTTTTAGCGGTTGCATAAGCATCGTTCACTAATTTAGCAACTTCTTCGTCGATTGTTTGAGCAACGATTTCAGAATAATCACGTTGTTCCGAGATTTCACGGCCAAGGAAAACCAATTCTTCTTTTTGACCATAAACCATAGGTCCGAGTTTTTCGCTCATTCCAAGCCGGGTAACCATCCGGCGAGCTAATTTGGTAACTCTTTCCATGTCATTCGAAGCACCGGAAGTGATATCGCTGAACATGATTTCTTCAGCGGCACGACCGCCCAAAAGGGTTGCCAATTGTGCAGTAAGCATATTTCGCGATTCAAGGTGCTGGTCATCAACCGGCAATGCCATCGTGAAGCCACCCATTGAGCCCCGAGAGACAATCGATACTTTTTGTACCGGGTCTGCTTCAGGCAGGACGGTATGAACAATTGCATGGCCTACTTCGTGATAGGCGACAATTTTCTTTTCGCGAGGATTCATAACGTGCCCCTTACGTTCAGGACCGGCAATAACGCGCTCAATCGCTTCTTCAATCTCGTCTTGGGTGATGATCTTTTTGTTTCGTCTGGCAGCTAAAATAGCAGCTTCGTTGACAAGGTTTTCAAGGTCTGCACCAACAAAACCAGGAGTTGAACGTGCAATATCTGCTAAGTTGACTGAGGAATCAATCGGTTTACCGCGGGTGTGGACTTTGAGAATTGCTTCCCGACCATTTTTGTCAGGGCGATCCATCATAACGCGGCGGTCAAAGCGACCGGGACGCATCAGAGCAGGGTCAAGGATATCGGGGCGGTTGGTTGCGGCGATGACGATAACATTCGTATCCGTGCCAAAACCATCCATTTCGACCAATAACTGGTTGAGGGTTTGCTCACGTTCGTCATGACTGCCACCTAAGCCGGCACCGCGCTGGCGACCGACGGCATCAATTTCGTCAACAAAAACGATACAAGGAGATTGCTTTTTGGCTTCGTCAAATAAGTCACGGACACGACTTGCGCCGACACCGACGAACATTTCAACAAATTCAGAGCCGGAAATGGAGAAGAAGGGTACACCCGCTTCGCCGGATACAGCCTTTGCCATCAAAGTTTTACCGGTTCCGGGCGAGCCGACCAGCAAAACACCTTTTGGAATCCGAGCACCTAAAGAAGTGAATTTTTGTGGCTCTTTGAGGAACTCAACTACCTCGGCGAGTTCTTCTTTTGCCTCATCCACACCGGCAACATCCTCAAACGTCACAGTCGGCTTTTCGCCACTAAGTACTTTTGCCCGAGATTTGCCAAATTGCATAGCCTGGTTGTTTGAACCCTGCGCTGAACGGATAAAGTACATAAACATCGCACCCATCAGAATAAATGGAACGAGATTGATTAATAAGATACCGAGTGAGTCCCAAACACCGGGTTGAACGATTTGAATTTTCAAATTGTCGGAATCGCTTAATTTATCCGTTGAGACGCCTAAGTCGATTAATTGTTCAACAAGGCCGCTTTGGGAATCCTTAGCACTTTGTCTCTCCGGAGAATTCGGGTTTAGATAAGTAACATAAAGATCGTCTTCTTTCACTTCAATCTTTTTTACTTCTCCGGCATTAATTTGAGCTGCTAATTCATTAATTGTCAGTGGTTCATTGTTGAGCGCACCGGACTGAACTGCATAGAAAATCATAGCGACAAGTGAAAAAAGCAAGATTGCCGATATGAAAAATGATTGGTTACGAGATTTCAATACTACCTCCGTTTATAGGCATAATGTGCCAAGTAGGTATTATATCAATATAAGGAGATGCTTTTTATCTTTGAAAAGGAATTAACGAAACTCTGATAGTTAATCGGATTTTGAAAGATTTGCCTCGTGACAATGCCCGCAACCAACATTTGGGTCTTTGACAATATCATGCACTCGCGAACAATAGGCTTTAACTTTCATGGATTTTGTAAATAAAAAACTTCCAATAGATACCGAATAAACCAAATTCTGACAAGAATTGTTCCGAAGGTACCCGGGCATTGGGCACTTTGAACAAAGCGTGGATGTCCAGTTCTTTTTATCTTCTGGACTGCTCAAAGCCCGGCATTCTTCGAGATTTCGACCGCGATAGTAATCACCATAAAAAAACTTACACTCGCGGCCGTCTGGAGTTCTCATTATTAGCTAACTCTGGTGACGTAATCACCCGTGCGGGTATCAACGCGAATGGTGTCGCCGGTTTTGACGAAAGCCGGAACTTGAACTTTGATTCCGGTGTCGACAGTAACCTGGTTGGTTAAACCGGTGGCGGTATTGCCACGGGCAGCCGGTTCGGCTTCGGTAACCAACAAATCAACAGTTGTCGGCAATTCTATATCAAGCGGTTCATCGCCGAAATAGGTAAGCTTTACTTCCATATTTTCTTTCAAATAACCTTCGTATTCCTTTACCAATGCAACAGGAACAGCCGGTTGTTCAAAAGTTTCCATATCCATAAAATAATAGAAATTATCATCACGATAAAGATACTGGACATTGTGATAATCCAGACGGATATCCTGGACGCGGTCGCTGGAAATGAAGGTCATTTCAAGTGTGTTCCCTTTGCGTAAGTCGCGTGCTTTAACTCTAATGGTAGCGCTGCCACGGCCTGGCTTGTTGTGTGAATATTCAAGTACTTTATAAAGTGCATTGTCCAACTGAAAAGTTACGCCTTTTCTTAACTCATTTACTTCAATCATCTAAAACCTCTTTCGTCTAATAACATAACTGGAAAATTATAGCGCAAAGCCGGATTGATTACAACGATTTGCTGAATTTTTATAAAATCTATAGAATAGGACTAAAATAAAGAGTAGTTATGGCAATACGTATCTATTAATTGCTTTTCAGGTTATAACAGTATACATATTTTATTTATCGAGGATTAAATGGTCGAAATTATTGAAGTAAACAGCAAAGAGCTGCAAAAAGAACTGGTTGATTTTCAATTTGAATTATATAAAAACTGTCCACAGTGGGTGCCTCCCTTCCGTTCTGATATTTTTTTGATGATGAACAAAGAAAAACATCCCTATTATGAACATTCTGAATCAGATTTCTTTTTAGCAAAACGGGATGGAAAAGTGGTAGGAAGAATTGCCGCATTGGTGAACCACCCCTTCAACGAATATCACAATTGCAAGGACGGCGAATTTTATCTCTTTGACTCGATTGATGATCAGGAAGTCGCCAACGCCCTTTTGGATCGGGTTTTTAAATGGGCTCGAATCCGAGGATTGGAACGTATTGTTGGTCCAAAAGGTTATGGACCTTTAGATGGTTATGGAATTCAGATTGAAGGTTTTGAACATCGCGGCATGATGAACATGATGAATTACAACTATTCTTATTATCAAAAACTGGTCGTGAACTATGGCTTCACCAAAGAAGTCGATTTTGTTTCCAGCTATATTTCACCGAGAGATTTTGTTTTACCGGAAAAAGTCATTCAAGCCGTAAAACTTGCCGAAAAGCACGGAAAAATTCGAGTTATGAGTTTCCGTAATACCAAGGAAGTTATGGCGTGGATCTATAAGATTAAAGAAGCTTATAACCGGGCATTTGTTAATAATTGGGAATATTATCCTTTGTCAGACCGTGAGTTGGATACTGTTGTTGAAAGCGCTTTACAATTGCTTGACCCGAAGTTGATTAAAATTGTTGTAAATCAGGAAGACGAAATCGTTGGCTTTGTTCTACCATTCCCGGATGTTAGCGCAGCCATGCAAAAAAATAAGGGTAAATTAGGACCAATTGAAATGATCCGCCTCTTTCACGCAATCAAAACGACAGATTGGCTGGATTTTAATGGGATTGGCATTTTGCCAGAATATCAAGGAATGGGTGGGAACGCAATCATTTTC
>Ga0265295_1001183_pt1 | contig 47362 bp, 48 predicted proteins | sample Munlansysbiofilm_FD_192503 | JGI IMG/M metagenome (GOLD analysis project Ga0265295, IMG submission 192503) | Leachate microbial communities from a municipal landfill in Southern Ontario, Canada - Methane capture system biofilm | ecosystem: Engineered > Solid waste > Landfill > Unclassified ...
GAGCCCTCCAAGATCACGTTCTTCGTGGACCCAGCCTGCAATGTGTGCATGCCCAATTTCAGGGGTCACGTCTTTTATTGGTATGCGCATAAAATCTCTATAGTATTTGCGGTTGAGATAGATTATAGTTTGTTCAGGGAATTCTCGAAAGCATCATCGAACAATGTCTGTTTCTTACGCTTCAGGTAATGTGAACCGCATCAATCCGCCATGCAATATGCACGATATCTCCGGGAACATACGTGTCCCCGGTCTGCCGGAACGGGCAGATGACCGAGAAGATGCAGCCGGCATCCACCAGAACATGCAGAAATGCTCCCGCTCTCTCTGAGGAGACTACTCTGCCCTGAACCGAGATCCGTCCGGGGTCGATCTCCGTTTTCGACAGAGAAATGTCTTCGGCGCGAAGCATGATCTGCACAATTCCGTCCGGAACATGAGGAGCAGGGCAGAACACGACGCCGCCCGATGTAGCATTCCCATTTCTGACAACGCCGGTGAAGAGGTTTTGGACGCCGACAAACTTTGCCACACGCTCATTTGTCGGATGGTAAAACACCTCATCGGCAGAACCGATCTGGACAAACTCCCCGTTCATCATCACCGCCACCCGGTCCGCGAGCCGCTGGCTCTGTGACTGATCATGGGTATTGATGATGATCGTGGTCTTGTTCACCCGGTTTTCGTGCAGGATCATTTCTTCGAGCAGTTTCGTTGCGACAGGATCAAGATTTGCTGTCGGTTCATCAAGGAACAGGATCTCCGGTTTTGTTACCAGGACCCGGGCAAACGAAACACGCTGTCCCTCTCCGCCGGAAAGGGTCCGGCTGCTCCGTCGTGCATACTCGCTCATCCCCATCTCCTCAAGGATCTCTGTTACCCGTTTTTGTCTCTCTTCATGGGAAACATGTCTGTAGGACAGACCGAGAGCGATATTTTCCTCCACGGTTCTGTCAAAGAGGACCGTTTTTTGGAAAAGCATCCCCATCCGGTTCCGGAGATTGTGAGTTGAGTGTTTTGTCACCTTTTCGCCGAACAGCGTGATCTCACCCTCGGATGCCGGTTCGATCGTGTCCAGCATGCGGAGAAGTGTACTTTTTCCGGCACCTGACGGTCCTATGATCGCGAGGATCTCGCCCTTTTTCACCGAGAAGTTCAGCGGGTGAACGACCTCTTTTTTTCCGTAGCTTTTTGCAAGGCCGCGGACCGAGATGATATCAGTCATCTTTCATCCTCCCGTTATAGTGCTGGAAAAAATTCACGCCGAAGTTTACGATCAAAGCGATCGTCAAAAGGATAATTCCGAGGGCAATGGATGTGGAAAATTCCCCCATGGATGTGTTCAGCGTGATGGCCGTTGTCAGGGTCCGGGTAAAGTGCCGGATATTTCCGCCGACCATCATTACTGCGCCGACTTCTGCGATCGCCCGGCCGAATGCCAGGACGACTGCTGATAAAATAGCAAATTTCGTCTCACGAACCAGGGTCATCATTGCCCGGTATGCCCGTGCATTGAGCGCCATGGTCGTGTATTTCATCTCTTTGTCCAAGCCGGAAAGTGCAGCTATGGCCAATCCGACGATCAAGGGTGAAACCAGAATGACCTGTGCAATGATCATTGCGTTGACTGTGTACAGGAGTTTTAAGGAACCGAGAGGTCCCGAATTCGATACAAGGAGATAGACCAGTAATCCTACGATGACGGTCGGCAGAGCATATAAAGTCTGGACGAGATTGATGACGGTACGTTTTCCGCGAAAATCATAGTAGTAGATGACGGCGCCGATCGGGATCGCGATCAATGCAGCGACGAGCGTTGCGATCGATGAAACGTACAGACTTCGTCCGGCGATTTCCATAAGCTCCGGATTCATCGTAACGATGAGCGTTATAGCTTCCAGAAATCCATCGGTTATCTCTCCCATGAGTATTTTCCTGTGTTGAGTAAAATAAAAAAAAATTGGATGACTGTTTTATGCAGTCGGTATGACTACTGGAGTCTTACAGTCAATGTTGAACGGCGGAAGAGTGCTGTCGTTCAAGGTGCTCATCGGCGTGAAGAGTGGTTTGCCGTAGGTTTCAACACCGTATGCGCCGATAAAGTTCTGACCGTCTTCGGAGATGAGCCAGTTGGTGAAATCGGTTGCATCTTTCACATTGGTATCCGGGAATTTAGCAGGGGATATGGTCATGATACTGTATCTGTTCAGAAGGCTGGCTCCCTCATTGATGATCACTTCGAGTGAGAGGTTGTTGTTCTTCTTGTAGGTGAGATAGGTTGCTTCATCAGTGAGGATGTAGGCGCCAAGCTGACCGGCGGTGGTCAGGGAGTCTCCCATACCTGCACCGGTCTCTTTATACCATGGACCGCATCCAGTGATCTGAGCAGTGTAGTTGAATCCGGCTGATTTCCAGATGTTTTTCTCTGCAGAGTGGGTTCCTGAGTTGTCGCCGCGGGATACGAAGATAATTCCATCGGTTCCTGCATCTCCCAGTGCTTTGAGTGTGGCAACTCCCTCTTCCGGAGTCATTCCTGCGATTCCTGCCGGGTCATCTGCCGGACCGGCGATGATGAAGTAGTTGTATGCAATACCTCTGTGGTTCACACCATAACCATCATCGATAAAGACTGCTTCCTGGGACGGAGAGTGGACGAGTAAGACATCGACATCACCGTTCATTGCGGAGGCGATTGCTTTTCCGGTTCCCTGCGAGGTGATCAGGAGATCAACATTGTATTTGTCAAGATAATAATCCTGGACCGCGTCAAGGAGTCCGGTATCATACAGCGATGTTGTCGTCGCGATTTTCAGCTGGGTCGGTTCCTGCTGTTGTGTACTTACACATCCTGCTGCGCAAACGACGGCGAGCAGAATGAGAAAAACACCAAACACACGTAGTACTTTTTTCATACGGATTTACGTATCTCGGGCATCCCATAAAAATCAATCTGGAGTTAATTTAATCAATTGAGTTTATTTAACTTAATGTTTGAAACGAATTTAGTGAATTAACCCTCATTTTTATGATAATTTTTGGTTATTGTTTGAAAAATTCTGATAAATTATCGAAATTTCAGCACATGCCGCGAAACATCGATTTTCGGGATGCAATCCTTCAGAAAAATTACGGGGCGCATATTTTGGTGAAAAAATTCAAAAAAAATATGCAAAAAAGTACGTATACCCTCTTCACTCAATGAAAAGAGGTCAGTATATATAAATTATCCCGGTGAGATTCAGATAGATATTGATGTCCTCTCTGATTGTACCGTCAGCAATCTTTTCTGGTACTGCCGTCATTACCCGATTCATCAGTGCGCCGGTATCATACTGGACTTTGATGTTGATCTGGCGTGCGGCTTTGTAGATCAAAAAAACTTCCTGGGTAAGCTCGCTTCCTGCAGAAAGTGTGCAGACAAGGGTCGCCTCAAGTGAATAGACATAGTCCAGAGCCTCTTTTGCGAGCCGGATATTATCGTTAGCCGATTTCTCTATAAGACTGATGTTCGAGCGGGTGGTCTGGAGTTCATCAGCGATTTCCTGTTGAGTCATACCATCCTTTCGGCAGTGGATCACCATCTTCTGACGATCTGTTAACAACGGTCCGGGCATTATTCTTACCTTTGCAACTGATGAGTATAAAATATCTTTGATTCCACTATTTTTTTGAAAAAACCCTTCAAAGATGGGGGAAAACCGGCGCACGCACACGCCCCACTATTATTGATCAAAAAATCGAAATGGGGCGAGCAGAATGGCCAGAATGAAATTACAAGCCCTAATGCGTTCTCCCTATAAAATATGAAATACCTTGAATTCTTGCGCGTATCAGCAAACAGGGACGTTTGGTGCGTTAATTTGCCGTTAATGTAAAAAAATAAACATATAGATTTTGTAAAATTAAAAACGTGTTTTGTGCTGATTTATGATATTTTGTAAACTAACATCATTTTACACAAATCACAAATGATTGACAACGCTGTCAATTAATATACCATCGTTCAAAGAAATTTACCTATACGAGGTTTTACCAAACATGGCTGATTTGAAATATATTCAGAGCACTTGCCCCTACTGTGGAACAGGTTGCTCTTTCAACCTCGTTGTAAGTGATGGAAAGGTAGTTGGTGTGTCTCCCTACCCCCGTTCACCTGTCAACGAAGGAAAACTCTGTCCGAAAGGCATGTACGCCAACGAGTTCATCAACTCCCCCGACAGACTGACAACGCCCCAGATCAGGAAAGACGGCAAACTTGTGCCTGTTTCCTGGGATGAGGCAACGAGCTTCATCGCAGAAAATCTGAAGAAATACAAACCATCAGAGCGGTGTGCTCTATCTTCTGCCCGTGTGTCCAACGAAGATAACTACGCCATGATGAAATTTGCCCGCGGTGTTTTGAAGACTAACCATCTTGATCACTGTGCACGTCTGTGTCACTCTTCCACCGTCGCCGGTCTTGCCGGTTCCTTTGGATCCGGTGCAATGACCAACAGCATTCCCGACATTGCCGAGTCAAAATGTGTTTTCATCATTGGTTCCAACACCTTTGAGCAGCACCCGCTGATCGGACGCCGCGAATACATGGCAAAAGCAAAAGGTGCCCACTACATCTACGCTGACCCGAGACGTACCATCACCGCCAGTCAGGCAGATCTCTTTTTACAGTTCCACTCCGGATCTGACGTCGCTCTCCTTAATGGTCTGATGCATGATATCATCAAGAACGGATGGGAAGACAAAGAGTTCGTCGAAAAACGTACCAAAGGCTACGAAGAACTCAAAGCCCTTGTCATGCAGGAGAGATACAACCTTGAAAACGTTGGCAAGGTCACTGGTCTCACGCCCGAAGATATCCACACCGCAGCTGATTGGATCGCCAACTCAGGCGGATGTGCGTTGATCTACTCCATGGGTATCACCCAGCACACAGTCGGTGTCGACAACGTGCACGCAACTGCAAACCTTCAGATGCTTACCGGCAACCTCGGTAAACCAGGCACCGGCGTCAACCCGCTCCGTGGCCAGAACAATGTTCAGGGGGCCTGTGATATGGGCGCACTCCCGGTCAACTTCAGCGGTTATCAGAAAGTCACCGATCCGGAAATGCATAAAAAGTTCGCCGATGCCTGGGGCTTTCCCGAAGACATCGCTCCGACCCAGAACGGATACGAAGTCACCATCATGATGAACGTTCTCGTGGACAACCCCGGAGAACTCAAATGCATGTACATCATGGGTGAAAACCCGCTTATGTCCGATCCGGACTTAAACCACGTGAAGGAAGCATTCGAGAACATTGAGTTCCTCGTTGTTCAGGATATCTTCTACAACGAAACCTGTGACTACGCTGATGTCATTCTTCCGGCCGTCTGTTATGCAGAACGTGACGGGACCCAGACCAGCACCGAACGCCGTGTGATCCGCTGGAGAAAAGCTCAGGACGCTCCAGGAGAAGCACTCGACGACTGGCAGATCATCTCCATGGTCGCAGCAAAGATGGGCTACGAAAAACAGTTCGCCTGGCAGTCCGCATCCGAGATCTTCGACGAAATGGCTAGCCTTACTCCGCAGTATCACGGTATGAACTACGAACGTCTCAACACGCCCGAAGGTCTCCACTGGCCCTGCAAGACTCCTGAAGACCCCGGAACCCCGATCCTCCACAAAGAGAAGTTCCTTACGCCGGACGGACTTGGTGTCTTCTTCCCGGCAGAATGGAAAGCACCGGCTGAGGTCCCTGACGAAGAGTATCCGTTTGTTTTCACGACCGGACGCTGTTTGTTCCACTGGCATACCGGAACGATGACCCGCCGCAGTCCGACTCTCGACAAGGAAGTTCCGACCGGCTGGATCGAAATCAATGACGAGGACGCGAAAGCACTCGGCATTAATGACGGCGAGATGGTTCACGCTACGACCCGCCGTGATACTATCTCCGTAATGGCAAGAATCAGCCCGCAGATCATGAAAGGAACGACCTTCATGCCGTTCCACTTCGCTGAATGTGCAGCCAATCTGCTTACCCACAACGCACTTGACCCGGTCTGTAAGATTCCGGAATACAAGGCATGTGCAATAAAAATTACCAAGATCGAGGAGGGCCAGTAAATGTCTGCCAAAGGCGATATGTTCTACGCATGGACCGCAGTCCCCGACATCAAAGGAGAATGCGGCGGCGCCGTAACATCCATTCTCAAATACCTGCTTGACAGCAAGATCGTTGACGGTGTCTTGACCGTCCAGAAAGGTCTTGATGTTTTCGATGCAGAACCGGTCGTCATTACCGACTCGGCAGATCTTGCAAAGACTGCCGGCTCCCTTCACTGCGGAACGCTGCTCCTGCCAAAGCTCATCAAAAAGTACCTGAACGGTGCAAAAGACATGAAGCTTGCCGTTACCTGCAAAGGCTGCGATGCAAAAGCAATGTACGAACTTGCAAAGCGAAATCAGATCAATCTTGACAACATCGTCATGGTCGGTCTGAACTGTGGTGGTTCGGTGTCTCCGGTCGTTGCCCGCAACATGATCTCATCGCAGTATGGCATTAACCCGAATGATGTAGTGAAAGAGGAGATCGACAAGGGACAGTTCATTGTCATGACCAAAGACGGTCAGCACAAAGGCATCTCGATCGATGAACTTGAGGAACAAGGTCTCGGCCGCAGAACGAACTGTCAGCGCTGCGAAACCAAGATCCCCCGTCAGTGCGATATCGTGTGTGGTAACTGGGGAGTTATCGGAGATAAAGCCGGTAAAGCAACCTTCGTTGAGATCTGCTCCGATAAAGGTGCAATGGTCTTTGACGGTGCTGTCAAGGCAGGCGTTCTTGAAACCAGCGCACCGAACCCGAAGGGTCTTGAGATTCGCGGTAAAATCGAGAATGTCATGATCAAGATGGGCAAGAAGAACCAGGAAAAGCAGTTTGCTGCGATCGGTGAAGGCACCGGCGGCCGTCTGACCTATATCATGGCCGAAACCAGCCGCTGTATAAAATGTTACGGCTGTATCGAGAGTTGCCCGATCTGCTACTGTGTTGAGTGTTCAACCAAGAAGAACCACTTAGTTCCGTCAGGCAGACTCCCGCCGGACTTTATGTTCCAGCTGATCAGATTCGCCCACATCGCAGATTCCTGTGTGAACTGCGGTCAGTGTACTGATGTCTGCCCGATGAACATTCCGAACTCGCTCTTTATGCACGCCCAGCAGGTCGAGCTTCAGAAGATGTTCGGTCACAAGCCGGGTATGGACATGGAACTCCCGGTTCTTGCCTTCGCAGAAGAAGCCGACGAGCGTGCCCGTCTGAACGCGACCGGCTCGGATATGATCTACGAGAACGTATTCAAAGAGTAAATTTCCCCGTCTACAATACTTTGGATTAAAACCTTACAGAGATGTCGGGAGGGGTCTACACCATCCCTTCCGAACCTTCCTACTCTGACTTCTTTTTGAGATAATAGTATAGTGTATATTTTCAGATCTGACTTTTTTTTGCATACATGTTGTTTGCACATACAATACATCCATATGAAGAAAAATAGAGATAGATCTCGTCTGATTGTATCATGACGACGGGATACAGCTTTTTATTCAGGCTCCATCAAAAGCAGTTGAAACTAGATTTGGTGAGTTTATTATTGCGTGCATCGTAGCATTTCCGAAACGGGAAATAACGTAACTTATACATTTTGCAGATAGACATTGCCTAGGTGGGTATTTGTCACAATTTTGTAAATATTATTATTTAACTTATTCAAAATAATAAATGAATCTATTTATATAATTGCGAACGAATAATGATACCGATAGGCAAAAATAATGACTTTTGATACCCCGCATTCCGATGTAATGAGTTTTGGATTCTGTAAAAACAGGGAGAGATACACATGACGATAAATACCCTGTATCCTAAATTCTCGAAAAGAAAAGAGAATGATACAATGATGATCATGGAGCAGCGTCTTCTCACATCAGTATCACAACTCATTCTTGACACCTCAAGATGTGCCGGTTGTGGTATCTGTGTTGAATCCTGCCCGAAAGATGCAATCGTTTTACACCATGCTGGTGTTCTGAGAGGAGAGAGTGCGATTTTGGTCGACCCGGCGATATGTTCATACTGTGGTATCTGTTCGATCCTCTGCCCACTTAAAGCTCTGAAAATCATTGTTAACGGGGCAGAGACTCTGCCGATCATTGATAATGAAGGTTTCCCCCAGTTTGATAATACCGCTCAGATCGATGAAACGAAATGCACACGATGTACCGTCTGCAGCGAGGCATGCCCTGAGGATGCGATCGTTCGTGACGTTCCGGTTTTTGAAGGTCAGGACCCCACCGGGGCAAAACGTCAGTCTGCTCTGACGGCGAATATCACGATGGTCATCTGCCTGCACAAGTGTACAGTCTGCGGCGTCTGCGCCTCACTTTGTCCAGCCCTTACTATCAAGCACCGCCGGTTCGATCCGGAGAAGATGTTATTTGGTCCGGTAGGCTGTCCTGCAGAAAAAAGCGGAATCAAATGTGATAGTCAGTCGGGAGAGATCAAGTGGGAGAAATCCCTTTGCGATGCCTGCGGTGTCTGTGTTGCTGCATGTCCGGAGAAGGCGATCCTTGAAGTTACCCGTAAGCTGACGAAGGATCCGATCCTTCCAGGGAAAGTCACGATCAACAAAGACAAGTGTGTGGCATGCCGCTGGTGTGATGAACTCTGTCCGTCCGATGCCGTTATCGTTACGAAGTTCTTCGAGGGAGAGATCCTTCTGGATACGGCAAAGTGTCAGGATGGCTGTAATGCCTGTGTGGATGTTTGTCCGTGCCGTGCATTCTATGTTACTGTTCCAAAAGCGGAGAAGGGAAAGAAAAAGGGTAAGGGAAAGAGTTCCAAAAAGGCGTATGTTGCCGTGAATCAGGATCTCTGTATTCTCTGCGGTGCCTGCGTGTATGCCTGTCCGGGTGAACAGGCTCTCACGATCCAAAGGAAGGGAATCAATGTGAAGGGCGTGGAGACGGATATGTTCAAAACAATCGCGGCGAAACTCTGCACTCCGAGAACATCAGAAGGTGTGAAGGATTTCGGGGATGCGGCTCCGGCCGAAGAGTGAAGGAAAGAATTACCGAACTCTCCCGCGCTCAACTCCATCATTCCCCCTCAATTGTACAGGGAACTCATTACCCTGCTTTTTGTGAAAAAGAAATGGTTTTCAGATTTTCCATGAGATATGCGCATACTTCCCCTCTTCCGGGAAGAAGAGACTGCCGTTTGCTCCGCGCACGAGCACTGAATCCAGATATCCGCTGATGATTTCTTTCTGCCATTCTTCATGTGCACCCATCCGGTCCGCGTAGTCATCGGTCGCGGCTCTCAGATCCGGATATCCTCGTTCGTCCCTCATAGGATAGGCGGCGATATCTGCATAGATTCCCATCTGATACAGGCAGTTCCAGACCACATCCGCCTTCGGTTTTGGCCAGTATTTTTCCCCGTGCAGACTTTCCCAGAGTTTGGTGTAGGTTACATCCCAGGTGGTGTCATTCATGAACCAGAATATATGTACCTCCTTTCCTGCCGCCTGATGCATCTTTGTCAGTGCTTCTTTCAGATTCGGCACGCTCAGCGCAAACGAAGAGATAATATAATCATACGTGCCGAGATTTTCCGGATCCACATCTTCCCAAACCTCCGGGATCACGCTGATATCTGCCTCCACCTGTAAATATCTCCGGTATTCGTCCATCGCCTGCTTCATCGGCTGTGATGGTTCAACCACGGTTACCCGGCATCCTTCTTTGGCTAAAGGCACGGCAAGCGTACCCGGTCCCGCCCCAATATCCAGAACCGATGCGCCGGGAGGAATTCCGAGAGCCGCAAGCTGGTCGGTTACTCTGGCCATTGCGCCGTTTTTGAGATTTTTCACCATTTTGTCAACGATTATCTGGCTCGAAAAAAATTCGGCGCTGGTTTTGTACTTTGCTGTGTTTCGCTGATTATTGGTGATTTCCTGCCATTCGATGTTCGCGTCGTTCATGTTTCTCCTAACAAATATCTGGGAAGCGGGAATGTATGCTTTTCCGCTTCAGGATTGTAATACTTATTTTAAAAACGATAATATTTAAAGTGCATCAATTTTTAAAACTAACATATTAATAGAATCAATGCCAAGAAAAATGTAGTTACTATGCATACGAAAAAGTACTTTGCAGCTGCCGGAGTCCTCCTCCTCACGCTTTTCATTGTTTTCTGCAGTGGGTGTATCGCATCTTCACAGACTGATCAGAATGCAGTGCTGAAAATCGCTACGCCGAATGAGATCACCGAAGCTTCGTATTTCGGGAACTACAACTTTGCGCAGATGACGCGTGTTGCCACACCGCCGCTTGTTCAGGTGGATGAAAACGGTGATTATGTCGGCGCTGTTGCGAAGTCATGGACCGTCTCTTCTGACGGGAAAACCTGGACCTTCACGCTGGATCCAAATTATCAGTGGAGCGACGGAACCGCTCTGACCGCCGATGATGTCAAATTCTCCCTTTTGTATACTGCAGAAAAGATCACTACATCCCCGTCGTGGATAAAGAATGCCACGATCACTACAAACGGAAATGTCGTTATCATCAGTCTTGCCGACCCTGTTTACCGTCTGTGCGGGGATCTTGTTGCGATCAACATCGTTCCACAACACATCTGGGAATCGATCGATTCTCCTGAGGAGTACATCAATGCAGGACCATATATCGGCTCGGCGGCCTACTACGTAAAGTCGGTCGATATCAACTCCGCGACCCTCGTCCTCGCGGCGAACCCGAAGTGGAAAGGGGAAGCCCCGTACTACGGAACGGTGGAGATCCACTGGTTTGCAACCGAAGATGCCGCAATTTTCGCCATGCTTGGCGATGAATGCGACACCTACTGGAAGTATGCTGCGTCCTTCCCTACAGGATCGGTCGCTCTTCTCGACTCCTCGGAAAAGTTCACCACGGTTGAGACCCCTTCCCTGAAAATGTCGTATGTGGGATTCAACACGATCACCTCTGATGTGGGGGGCGATATCGCGTTCCGCAAAGCGATCGTCTATGCACTGAATTATGATGAACTCGTTGAGATCTCCGCATCGGGATATGCTCTCTCGGCGAACTCGGGATTCATTCCAAACGGTGTTCCCTATTATAAAGAGACCACAGCCAACACTTACAATCTAGAGACCGCCAAATCGATGCTTGATGCGGCAGGTTACAAAGATGTGAACGGTGACGGGATCCGTGAAGACACAAACGGCAATGCGCTTACCGTTACTCTCCTTACCCGTGACAAGGTTGCCGGGGAACTCATCAAAGAGTACCTCGAAAAGGCAGGGTTGAAAGTTGAGTATAAATTTGCGTCCGATATAAATGCGTGGGTCGAATTAAAAGATGCTCAGGCGTATGACATCGCCTACAACGGAATTACTCCTAAAGGCATGATGATGGATTCAGGCTGGGCAACCGGGTACTTTGCTTCAAATACCGTGGGCGCGGGCAAACTCCAAAACGTGGATGATCCGGTATTCCTTGAACTTTGTGCAAAAATCGCGACGACCCCCGATGGGGATGAACTCAAAGCCCTGATCTATGATCTTCAGGATTATTATGCAGCCAACATGCCGGGTATCGCCATATATTGGCGTACGGATGTGACTCCGATCAACACTGAGATCGACGGATGGTACATCTCCAAGGCAACGGGGATCCTGAACGAGATCAATCTTGTCTCGATTCATCCGACTAAATAATCTCCCTTTTTTTACTTTTGTGACAAATAGTCTACATACTTCGAAAAACGTATGAATAAAATACTTGCCAGAAAGATTGTTCGCTATGCTGTATCTCTCCTCATAGTTGTTCTGCTCGTGTTTTTGCTCCCCCGGTGTATGCCGGGCGACCCGGTACAGTGTATTGTGGGTGAAGATGTGTATCTGACTCAGGAGATCCTCGATTCTGTCACAGTTAAACTCGGACTTGACCGCCCGCTGATTGATCAGTTCTGGATATATATTGGCGATCTTTTCACCGGCAATTTGGGATATTCCTATACACGTCATCAGAATGTAGCGGAGCTGATCTGGGACCGTCTTCCCTGGACGCTTCTCCTGACCGGGGTGTCGATGCTGATCGGCTATACATTCGGTATTATTGCCGGCACCTGGTCCGGATGGATGTCTGAAAAAAAGGGTGCCAAACTTCTGACCGCGTTCGGGGTCGTGGTATCCTGTATCCCCCCGTATCTTCTCGGTCTGATCTTTTTCTCGGTGTTCGTGTATCAGCTCGGCTGGTTTCCATACAAAGGATTTTATGAGACCCCGGATGTTTTCAGTGTGGTCTATCATATGGCACTGCCCGTTTTGACCTTGGCATTGTTCGTCTTTGTCAGAAACATGATCATCATGCGTGGTTCGGTTCTGACGGAAAAGAATCAGCTGTATCCGCAGTTTGCCCAAAGTCTCGGTGTCCCGCGAAGAAAAATCATCTACGGCCATGTGATGAAGAATGCGATCCTGCCGATCCTTACCCATTTTGCAATCGACTTCGGGTTTATTCTCTCCGGAGCACTGTTTATCGAGATCATCTTTTCTCTGAACGGTCTGGGCAGGGTCATGTACACTGCGATCCTGAATCTGGATTACCCGGTGCTCTCCGGGCTGTTTCTGGTGATCGCGGTCATGGCGATCTGTGCGAATATGCTCGCTGATATACTTTACGGGATCATCGATCCGCGGGTGAAACGGGGTGATGATCAGTGAAGTTCGATCGGCGATATATTCTTCCGGGTCTTCTGATTTTGGTCCTTTTGATCGTTGCAGTCTTTCCGGGCGTGTTTGCCCCGTATTCGATCACGGATCGGGATGCGACTTATCAGGCGCCGAGTGCCGAGCATATTCTCGGGACCGACAATATGGGAAAGGATATTTTCTCTCTTCTGATATACGGAGCGAGATGGACGCTGATGATCGGGTTTGCGTCAGGTCTTCTTGCTGTTTGTGTGGGTACCGCTTTTGGTCTTCTTGCGGGCTGGAGAAAAGGGATTTTGGATGAGTTTCTCATGGGGACGACTGATATCGTTCTGATCCTCCCAAAGATCCCTCTCGTGATCATTCTTGCCGCCTATCTGGGCCCAAGTCCGTGGGTGCTGATTCTCGTTCTCGGGCTTTTGTCCTGGGAGTCGATTGCCCGTGTCGTACGCTCGAAGGTGATACAGATTAGGTCGGCCGAGTACATCCTCGCCGCCCGCTGTCTGGGATTTTCGGACGTCAGGATCATGGTCCGTGAGATCTTACCCGTGGTTTTTCCAGTGATCGTGCCGAAGTTCGTGCTCGTGACGGCGGCGGCTATGATTTCAGAGGCCTCGCTGGCGTTTTTGGGACTCTCCGATCCTCTCATGGTGTCATGGGGAGGAATGATCTCGAATGCTTTTACCTACAGCGGGTTCCTTCGCGGCATGTGGTACTGGTGGCTGCCTCCCGCACTGTGTATTATTCTCGGCGTTCTCGCAATCACCAGTCTTGCCTTTATCCATGAACGCGGTGTTCGTGAGGTGGTGCAGTTATGAAGAATATTCTTGAGATGACGGATCTTTCTGTTTCATTTCCGGCTCCGAAAGGAAGGATCCCGGCTGTACGAAATCTCTCTCTCTCGCTTGCGCCGGGAGAGTGTCTCGCGATCGTCGGCGAGTCCGGGTGCGGGAAGTCTGTGGTTGCTCAGTCGGTAATGCGTCTGCTCCCATCCGGGACCGAGATAATTGGCCGCATCTCGTATCAGGGTCAGGATATTCTGCATCTCTCGGAACGTGAGATGGAACAGATCCGGGGTCAGGAAATCGGCATGGTGTTTCAGAGTCCACAGCGGGCTCTCAATCCGATAATGAAGATCGGAAAGCAGCTGATCCAGCCGCAGCTGATTCACGGGCTCTGTTCAGAAAATGATGCAGAACTCCGGGCAAAGGGAGTCCTTCAGGGTCTTGGTCTGGATGCAGACTGGGTGATGGCAGCCTATCCCTGGATGTGTTCGGGGGGGATGTGTCAGCGGATCGTGTTTGCCGCGGTGTCACTTCTTCACCCGAATCTGGTTATCGCCGATGAGCCGACCAAAGGGCTGGATGCTGCGAATGTAACTGATCTAGAAGCAATGTTGTCGACGGTCACCGCCGGAAAAAGGACTGGCTTACTACTGATCACGCATGATATGGACGTGGCTTCCCGCCTTTCGAACCGTATCGCCGTCATGTACTGCGGCATGATCGTTGAAGAGGGAGAAACCTCGACCGTTTTATCATCACCGAAGCATCCGTATACCCGAGGTCTTCTCGGCAGTCTGCCGAAGAACGGGTTCGTGCCGATCCCGGGATTATCTCCCGCACTTACCGATCTGCCTGAAGGCTGTGTCTTTCATCCGCGGTGTAGGTTCGCCGATGAAAAGTGCAGGACGGATATCCCTGATCTTAAAGACGGGGTGAGGTGTTACCAATGCTGATTCTGGAAGCTGAGCATATCTCAAGATCCTATGGGAAAACGGTTGCTCTCATGGATTTTTCTCTGCAGGTCGCTGCAGGTGAGACCGTCGGCCTTACCGGTTTGTCGGGCTCGGGGAAGAGTACCTGCGCCCGGATCCTTGCCGGGCTGGAACGCCCTGATACTGGGGTCGTCCGCTATGCCGGAAAAGAATTAACCAGACCAAATCCCGGGATACAGATTATCTTTCAGGATCCGGCAGGATCCTTCAATCCGGTTCGAACGATCTATCAGTCATTATCTTCAGTACTTACCCTGACGGGCGTTCCAAGATCGGACCATCCCGCTGTCTTGTTGGATCATTTCCAGCGTGCCGGGTTACAGACCGAGATCTTATCGCGTTATCCTGATCAGATCTCCGGCGGTCAGGCCCAGAGGGTCGCGATCGTCCGGGGTATGATCGTCCAGCCGAAGGTGATGATTCTGGATGAACCGACCTCGGCGCTGGATGTCTCGGTCCAGGCTCAGATCCTGCATCTGCTGAAGCATATCCAGAAGGAACATGATATGGCCTATGTGTTTATCTCGCATGATCCATCGGTCGTCGCATTCATGGCGGATCGGGTGATTGGTCTGTGATGTTTTTCTCTATCGGCTTTGATGAGCAGATTGATATTTTGTACTGCCGATTGTACTAACAATACCATGTCCGGGACCGTCTATCTGCATAAGGTCATGCTGAAACATTTTGACGACATCTCGTATCTTGCTGATCTCCCAGTAGTACAGAATCTTCAGCGAATGGGTGAGCTGACGTTTGAATCTCCGGTGACATTTTTTGTAGGAGAAAACGGTTCGGGCAAATCAACATTATTGGAAGCCATCGCTATTTCAGCAGGATTCAATGCAGAAGGCGGGTCCCGGAACTTTTCATTTGCCACGAAATCGACCGAGTCGAATCTGCATTCATACCTGACATTATCGCGCCGAGGCCGGGAAAAGGACGGATTTTTTTATCGGGCAGAGAGTTTTTACAATGTGGCATCACAGGTCGAGGATCTGGCTCTCAATCTCAACGGATACGGCGGAAAATCCCTGCATGATCAGTCGCATGGGGAAAGTCTGCTGGCACTTGTACAAAACCGGTTTCGAGGAAATGGTCTGTATATCCTCGATGAGCCGGAAGCGGCATTATCTCCTTTACGTCAGATGACGTTGATGCTGGAGATCAAACGGTTGGTCGAAGAGGAGCATTCCCAGTTTCTGATTGCTACTCACTCCCCAATTATGATAACCTATCCCGGTGCGGATATTTTCGAAGTGACGTCGGATGCTATCCAAAAAACGACATACGACAAGACCGAATCATACCGGATCACCAAACGCTTTCTGGAAGATCCGAAACATATGCTCGATGCTCTGTTCGAGGATTAAAAAAGAAAAGAAGATCAGCGCTCTTCTCTGACCATTTTTATACACTTTTTCGGACATTCGTTGGCACAGATCCCGCAGCCTTTACAGTAAACCAGATCGATCTCCAGCGTGTCCGGATCAATGACTGCATCAGGGCAGAACATCGCACAGATCCCACATTTATTGCAGGTTTCCCGGTCCACGATCGGGCGGAACGTTCTCCACGTTCCGGTAAGACCGGCTCCTCCCTCATGAGGGACGCTGATCGTCATTTTCGGCATTCTGCTCATACGATGACCTCCTCATAAGCTGCTTTCGCAGCCGAGGTGTTTCTTGGATCAGCAAACGTATCATTGATCGCCTTCACTCCCGACTCCCGGCTGAAGAGGCCGAGTTTTGCGAGAGCTCCGATCACCGGGGTGTTCAGGATCGGACTGCCGGCAACGACAAGATTTTCGCGGAGCGCGATCCCGGTAAGATCTGCCTTGTAAACCTTGAAGCCCGCGGGGAATGAGACCTCTTCATGCGTGTTGATGAAGATCGAACCTCCTTCTTTCAGGCCGTCCAGAACATTGACCGTGTCCATGACGGTCGGATCAAGGATGACGATCATATCGGGTTTGTTGATCTGGGAATAAATTCTCACCGGCGCATCGTCGATCCTGACGAATGAAACGATCGGAGCACCGCGGCGTTCTGCACCGTAAAACGGGCATGCTGTCGCGAATTTTCCGTCTTTTACGGCAGCGGTGGCCATCATTCGGGCCGCCGTCACGCCGCCCTGACCGCCGCGTGAATGAATACGGATCTCGTACATTTACTGCTCCTCCTGCGGGATACCGAACCAGAATTCTGTCCCCATCTTGCGGCTGCGAACGAATTCTGCCATATCCTCATACGTGACTTCCTGTCCGCCGAGACCGGCAATAACACTTGCGATTTTCGCATCCGGATATCGTGCCTGGATCTCTCCGGCAACAACGCCGCCGAATCCAAACGAGTAGTCACGGTCGATGACCACAAGGTCTTTTCCTTTGATGTTCATATCGAGCGGGAAGGGTCTGAACCAGCGGATCCGCATGACTCCGGCTTTGACTCCCTCTTTTCTCAAGAGATCGGCGGCGACCTCGGCTTCTTTGCCGAGCGTTCCCATTGCGATAATGATCACGTCCGCATCATCGCAGAAGTATTCTTCGACCGGTGCATAGGTTCTGCCGAAACGTTTTGCAAACTCGGCTTCGGTTTCGTCAATGACCGTGCGTGATGCTCTCATGCATTTTTCCATGTCGAATCTGAACTGGTAGTGGACGTTTGCCGGGCTCATCGCTCCGTAACCTTTCGGGTCTTTGACGTCGATTTTGTGCGGCAGGTCCAGCGGCGGGATGAAGTCTCCCGGTTCGGTCATCTCGAACGGCTGCATGATATGTGAAAGCAGGAATCCGTCCATGTTGATCATGACCGGCAGAAGAACGCGGTTGTCTTCTGCGATCCTGAATGCCATCAAGGTCGCATCGTATGCTTCCTGGACGGTCGAGACGTAGACCTGAAGCCAGCCGGTGTCTCTCTGTGAGAGAGCATCCGTGTGCTCCGCCCAGATGTTCCATCCCGGGGCGAGTGTTCTGTTGACCTGTCCCATCACGATCGGCAGGCGTGCGCCCGCTGCCCAGTGGAGCATCTCGTGCATATAGAGAAGACCGTGTGAGCTTGTCGCGGTGAATACACGAACCCCGGTAATGGATGCGCCGATCGCGGCGGTCATTGCGGAGTGTTCCGACTCGACCGGGATGTAGCGTGCTTTGAGTTCGCCGGACTCGACGTAGTCGGCGATGCTTTCGATGATTTCGGTCTGGGGGGTGATGGGGTATGCGGGAACGACGAGCGGTTTCGCCATTTTTACAGCTGCGGCGACGGCTTTGTTGCCGGTGGACATTATTAGTTCGCTCATTCTGTCTCCTCCGATTGTGTTGCTTCGAGAGCAATTTTCTTCAGGTTTTTGTCAACGTTTGCCTGGATGACCGCTTCGGTCTTTTCATCGACTTTTCTGAAGCGTCCCTGGGCTTTGAGGTAGTCTCCTACGGGTGTCGGCCGTTTCATGGCGGCACGTGAGGGGGTACTGATGGTGAATTTGTCGTACTCTTTTTCCCAGAGGACCCAGATGCCGGATTTGACCGCCATCTTTCCGATCTCAACGGTCTTTTCCGAGGGGATCCTCCAGCCCGGCGGGCAGGGTGCGAGGATGTGGATGAACTTCGGGCCAGGGATCGAAAGGGCTTTTTTGACTTTGTTATAGATATCTGCTGGATAGGAGGAGCAGGCCGTTGCCTGGTAAGGCAGATTGTGGGCCTCAACGATCCGGTCGAGATCTTTTTTATTGACGGTTTTTCCGTTCGGGGTGGTGGTGGTGATCGCTCCAAGCGGGGTCGCCCCGGATCTCTGCATACCGGTGTTTCCGTATGCTTCGTTGTCGTAACAGATATAGAGGAAGTCCTCGCCGCGTTCCAGGGCGCCGGATAGTGCCTGGATACCGATGTCGGCGGTCCCTCCGTCGCCTGCGTAGACGATGACGTTGGTTTTTTCGCCTTTTGCCCTTAGAGCTTCGCTCATACCTGAGGCACAGGCTGCGGCTGCCGCAAATGCGATGTTATAGACGGGCACGGTGTGAAGCATGTAGGGGTAGACACCCTGAATCACACTGTTGCAGCAGGCAGGGATCACAAGGATGGTGTCTTTGCCTGCGGCCTTGAGGATATATCGGAGTGCAAGTAAGGAGCCGCATCCAGCACACGTGGATGGACACTTTAAGAGCATCTCTTCTTTGGGAATTTCCGTCATGGGTTCGTAATGTATTTGTCACGATTTATAATGAGGTTTACTACTCGAAGCGAAGCTTCGAGTGGTGAACCGCGGAGCCAGTTTGCAAAGGAAACTGGCGACTGAGGTTTGCGACGTGGAAAAAAAGAGGCGGGGTTATGAGGAAACGAGTGCGCCTATGATTTTCCACCCCGTACCACTCGTAGCTTCGCTTTCAAACCTCGTAGTTCCAGTACTATGATCCAATACATAGAGTATTGAATCTTTACAAAAAAGTGTACCTTTCACTATAGTCGTTGGAAATAGGATTCCCCCTCCACTATAGGTATATGGAGTTCCGTCCTCTGGTGTAAGCACCTTGCTTGAATCAATTTTGATCCATTCATCGTGAAGTGGAAGTTCTGTGAATAATGTAATATTTGATGTTGTCTGAGCCTCTGCCTCACTCAACGTGTATGGAAGTACTCCGGATGAAGTAATGGCCCACCAGTGATATTCGTCATCATAATAGACATTATTATTTGGTAAGGTTATACTGCCAGTAGCGTTTGCTTCATCCCTGATATCTTGCCATTCCCCACCCCAAACAGCATCGGAAATTAAAAATGTCTGCCCTGCTGAAGAAAGTATTTTCGGATCAACTATAATTCCGCTTCCCGCTTTTCCGATATTCTTCTGTGCCAGAACTGTTTCTCTTCCACTCGTATCCGTATATACCACAGACACCGTTCCAATTGCCTGTGTCCCAGAATCCCAACTAAGCGTTATACCTGGACCAAAATCCACAGTCCCACCGAACTCGGTTGTTTTGTTCACACCATCAACAAGGATCTCATACGTTCCTGCGGAGAGCTCTGCTCCGTTTAGGTGTGTTACGGTGATGATATTTCCCTGTTGTCCGATGGAAATCCCGAGGATCGGTGCAGGCTCTGCCATACCAAATCCCATCAAAACCGCTCCGATAATGCCGACAAGTACAACTGTGAGAGCAACTAGAAGTATCGTTCCAATGACTGGAGACACTCCTTCGTTTTTTGAACTAACGCTGCGCGGCATATTTACTCCATTTATATATCCCCTCTAGTTATCTACCTTTGCGTAGAGGGAAATTCTGAAATATTCTCTGATTTATCTGTAAAATGGAAAAATCAGATGATTATTTAATATATGCAATTTTAACCCACTCAGCTGTGTCTGGATTACGTGATGGATTCCATTGATTAGATATTGTAATTACATCCATATATAATGCCCCAGAGTACTCATAAAGTGAGCCTATTGTTGGATATGGAGCTGATTTCCAAGGGTCACTGAAATCTGCCGGATTCATATCACTCGAATTATAAATCTTTTTTGACAAATCAATCTCAATTAATCTGTTGTCTGAATACCTATCCACATATTCTTGTATAGAAGGATCTGTCGCTGCATCTGCTTTCAACATATACTGATTATTAATAGAAACCCAATACTCTCCATTATCAACATACACAATGCCGTGACCCAAAGAAAGGCCGCCGGAACTGGCATTTACGTCGTCAAGAAATGTCTGCCAATTAACTCTGTGAATTATCGTATATTTATCTTCGAACCCGCCTCCCCCGCTCCCCGCCTTCCCGATCGTCTTCTCTGCAAGAAGTGTCGAAACTCCCTTATCACTTGTGTAAACTACAGACACCGTTCCTACTGCCTCCGTCCCTGAATCCCAACTAAGCGTTATACCTGGACCAAAATCCACAGTCCCACCGAACTCGGTTGTTTTGTCCACACCGTCGACAAGGATCGTATATGTCCCGGCGGGAAGCTCTGCTCCGTTTAGGTGTGTTACGGTGATGATATTTCCCTGTTGTCCGATGGAAATCCCGAGGATTGGTGCCGGCTCTGCCATTCCAAAACCCATCAGTACCGCTCCGATAATGCCGACAAGTACGACCGTCAGGGCAACAAGCAGTATCGTTCCGATGACCGGAGACACGGCGTCTTCCTTCGGCGAAACTGAAAAATGCAAAGTAAAAAGTTATATTGACTCATTAGTATATTAATCATCTCTAAGGGCAAACCTGAAATTATATCAGGTATATGAGAGGAAACTTTTTTCAAGACATTCTACGAGAAATAGTATTATCATCTCAACCCGCCCTAAATTTATTATTATGGATGATGTTCCGAATGGATTGACCGATGAAGAGATTCTTCAGCGGGCTGAGGGTATCAGAAAGGCCGACGAAGCTAAAAAGGCTGAAGAACTCAAACGAGCTGAGGAAATCAGAAAGGCTGAAGAAGCGAAGAAAGCTGAGGAACTCCGGCGTGCCGAGGAAATCAAAAAAGCCGAAGCAGAAAAAAAAGCCGAGGACCTTAAGAAAGCTGAAGTTCTGGTAAATGAAGAACAAGCCAAAAAAGCTGCAGAAGCCAAAAAAGTTCAGGATGCGGAAAAAGCTGCGAATCTCGAAAAAGAAGTTGCACGTCTTGCTGCAGAAAAAGCCGCTGCAGAAGATGCTGCAAAGAAAGCTGCTGCAAAAAATGAACCGAAACCAAAGAAATCCCATAAAGGTCTGATGATATTCGGGATCATTCTTCTTCTGGTGATCATATTTGCAGGCGTTGTGGTCATCTCGTCGGGTGTCACCATCACCCAAGCGACCGATAAAAGCTACGCGTATGACACGACCTACAATGTCTGGATACCCCTTAACAAAGAGCTCAGTGTCGGCGGCTACAAAATCATTGCCCTCTCCCCTTCATCAGGTGAATCTATGATGATCTCCCTTGGCGGCGTGACCTATCCGCTTGAAGTCAATGCAGTGACCTATGTTCCCGATCAGATTGCTACACTGACCATATTCTGGGGCAAAGTAACGGTAATGAAGATCCAGTATGAGATCGCTCTTACGTATCTTGGCAACACGAACGACAATCAAGCAGCATTTAAAATGGTGATCTCAAGTGATCAGCAGTTGCCGGAGTTCATAATAACTCTCTTCCTCTCGTCAAGCGGGGTCAAGGTCCAATCAGTATAACCAGAAGATGAAAACAAAATCCCTGGTGCTTTGCATCCTGGAAAAAAATACCGGCAGGTATGTGTCCGGCGAGCAGATAGCGTCGGAGCTTTCTCTCTCGAGAACTGCGGTCTGGAAAGCGGTCCGGACTCTCCAGAGCGAAGGCTATCTTATCTCAGCCGTCTCCAACAAAGGATATCTTCTGGAAAACTCCGACGTCCTCTCGGCTGAAGGTATCCGGTCCCAGCTTTTGTCGAAGTATGCCGACACGGTCGTCATCGTCAAGACTTCGACTGAATCGACGAATATCGACGCGAAAGTTTTGGCCGCCGCCGGAGCAAAACACGGAACGGTGATCCTCGCAGAAGAGCAGACCGCCGGCCGCGGGAGGTACGGGAAATCCTTTTACTCTCCCAAAGGCACCGGCATCTATCTAAGTATCATCGCTCGGCTTGGGATCTCCTTTTCGGACGCGGTTATGATCACGACCGCGGCAGGCGTTGCTGTCTGCAAATCAATTGAATCCATTTCAGATCTCGAGCCGAGGATCAAGTGGGTGAACGACATCTTCCTGAATGGAAAAAAGATATGCGGAATCGGGACCGAGGCGGTCAGCAATATCGAGTCAGGAACCGTTGAGTCGGTGATCGTCGGGGTTGGGGTGAACTTCAAAACATCCGAGTTCCCGGAGGATCTTAAACCGATCGCAGGACCACTTTTTCCAAAGGATTTCCCGCTCACACGGAATGCATTCACCGCTGTTTTGATCAATCATCTTTTGGATATGTTTGCTGCTCTCCCGGAGAAAAGTTTCATTGAGGAGTACCGTGCCAGATCACTTATTCTTGGAAAAGAGATCATTTTTCTTGAAAACAATGCCCGGTATTCTGCAAATGTCATCGGAATCGATGATAAAGGCGGACTGGTCGTTGAAACCGACGGGAAAATCAGGACCCTGACCTCGGGTGAGGTCAGTGTTCGTATTTAAACAAAGAACTGGAGAATAACTGTCGGCATAAGTGCCAGATACAGCAGGACAAGTGATACGGCAATAACTACGCCGAAAATCACTGGATTCCATCTTAAAATCTTTTTTCCATCAAGTGGCCCGACCGGGAGCATGTTGAAGAATGCGAGCATCGCATTGACCTGGAAGCCGATCATTCCGAGATAGAACAGGAATCCCGGCAGGGTGAGGAGGACGATTCCCGCAGAAGGCGACATCAAAAACCCGATGATCATTATGACGAGGAACGGGATGATCAGGACAAGGTTCGTCAACGGTCCGGCGATGGAGATGAGCCCGCTCTCTTTTTTGGTCATCTCACGGCCGGCTGTGTTGATGAGCGTGGCTCCGGGCGCAGCAAATACTATACCCGTGATCGCCGCAATAACTACTGCGATGATCAGCATTTGGGTGCTTTTTCTGAATTCTGCCCAGTAGCCGAACTTCATGGCAGTAAATTTGTGGGAAAGTTCGTGAAGTACGAAGGAGAGTCCGACCGCAATCAGTGAGACGAGGAAAGTTATCAGGAGTCCCTCGATGGTCAGTTTTTGATAGTCGGTGATTATTGCCAGTCCGCCGTTGATGCCTAGTGTGAAGGCAACCCCGAGGACGAGCCAGGCGATCAGAAGATCTTTTCTTTCAAACGGTGAGATTTTATCAAGGAGACTCATTTATTCACCACATCCTACACGGACACATTCCTCAAGAGTGCCTAAAAGCGGCGTCGCATTGCACATTCCCGGAAGGTACGTGAATGCTTTTCCGGAGTTCGTCATGACAACTCCGGCTTTGTCCATCAGCGGCGAGACGACCATACAGGTGTCCGGAACGATTTTTGCACCGCTGTTAAGGATCTTATTACACAGATCCGGGTGTTTTGCTCTCAATTCTTCTGCAGCAAAGATGTAAAACGGCATGACGACCCGTCTGTTTTCCAGAAGAAAGGCAAGTTCTTCGAGTTCATCAGTCGAAAGGTGAGGGCATCCGAGTGCCACGACATCTGCCTCAAGACTGCCGAACAGCTCGTCGATCTCGGCAACTTCGATCTCGACGACCTCGCGGTCATCCTCTTCGATGTGTTTTTTGAAGAAGGGGAAGCGGGTCTCCGGCGTGATCTCGTTTACGTGGTATAAAGCGACCGCTCCGCTTGCGGCCATTGCGGCTCCCAGACTTTTGAGCATATCACGGTTGGGACGAAGCTCGGTGAAAAATGGGATCCGGTTGCCGGAAATCGCTCCAGCAATAATTCCGAGAGCACCATAGTGGGCATTGGTCCAGGATTTTGTCGCCGCCGGGTCGTCGATGTGGAACTCGATCTGGGGAACACGGTTCTTGACAATGTGAAGACCGTAGTAGGGTGTCTTTCCGGTAAGGGCGGCTGCGAGGGCGGAGGGGCCGCCTTCCCTGTTGGTCCTTGCCCCGAGAACGGAGTTCACATAGCTGACCGCCGAGGATTCTGACCATGCGAGATGGTCGCCTCGTTCGATGATATTGAAGTAGTAGGGTGTGCAGGTGCAGGTCAAACGGATACCGAGTCGTGCATAAGCGGCGTTAACTTCCAGCTGTTTTTTCGCGAAATCGTCCGGGATCCCAAGGTTCTGCCACTCTTCACGCGGCATGCCGATCGGGTTCAGGAATGACGGGACAACTGCTTTTCCCGAGAGGGTGTTGAGCCAGGAGAGTCCTGCATCCCCGATCGTTTTGAAGGATGCTCCGGATACCTGAACACTTTTTACTTCGATGAACTTCTCCGCCTCGTAGATTTTTCCAAGAGCGAGGAGTATCTCCATCATTTTTTGTTTGGTTTCGCCGTATTCTCCGTTCAGCAGCGCCTGATCATATTTGTCTAGTTCCATTGTTCACTTCCTTAGTATTCAATCCCATTCAGCACGGATAAACTCATCTTCTTGACCAAGAGGTATGGTTGCATCCACGCCGGCTTTTACATTCATGCTGTCGCCTATCCTGCAGGGGTCAAGGGAGGATCCCCTGACACCCGAAATAATCATGACATCCGTATCTGCCCGGACGCGGGTTGCGATCGCGAACTCCACGTCCGATGGGTCGTAGATGTTGATGTCTTCATCGACGATGACGACATGTTTGAGCGAGGTATGGGCGGCGAAGGCTGCCATGATGGCATTTTTTCCGTCTCCGTCGGTCATCTTTTTGATCTGGACGACCGCATGGAAGTATCCTGCTCCTCCTGGTGTTAAGTAGACGTCTTTTACGTTCGTTACTCCCGAGACAGCCTGATAGATTCTCGGCTCATACGGGGCTCCCATGAGCATTTTGTGTTCTGCTCCAGCTGGAACGATGCCGTGATAGATGAAGTCCGGCTTTGTGTGCATGCCGATGATCTCAAGCACGGGCTGCATGCGGACAGGATCGTAGGTCCCGCTGATATCGACGAACGGCCCTTCTTCATGGAGGTCCGGCGTCAGATAACCGTAGAGAACGATTTCAGCATCGGGCACCTGGATCCCGTTTGGGCAGGTGAAAAGATCCAGCTCTTTTCCGAGGATCTCAGCTGCATAATGCATCTCCTTTCCCTCGGGAACGCGGGTGGATGCGGCAAAGGTTATGGCGGGGTGGGGTCCGATCACTATTGCGATCGGAAGTTTTTTTCCTTCGGAGAAAGCCTGCTTCATCAGTTTGTAGGTGTGCCGACCTTCAACGATCCTGCCGATCAGGTGCGTTTCATCCAGGACCTGCAGGCGGTGGATCGAGGCATTGGTGACCCCGTTCCATCCCGAAAACACGATCCCCGAGGTCAGATATTTCCCGGCATCCTTTGGGAAATGCTTCATGATCGGGATCTTTGAGAGGTCGGCCTTTTCGAACTGAAGAGTACCCGCATCCTGGGTTTTTCCCGCGTAGGTGCAGGCGGCGAGTGTTTTTACGAGCCTCTCCTTTGGAATATTCAATGCTACCGAGAGCGAATCCCGGTCGAAGATGGTGTTCATCACACAACGGTGACCATCCATATTCGAAAACTCCAGCATCTTATTTGTCCGGAAGGCAAGCTTCGGGGCTTCGTAGACGGAAGAGACCGGATCATTGATCTCTTCGACAAGCCCTGCTTTTTTCATCTGCAAAATAAATTCTCTCATTCTTTCCACCGTGTTCCAATGGTATGTTCGATCCCGACGTGATCAAGGATCCGTGCGGCGATCATATCTGCAAGCTCGTCCAGTGTATTCGGATGGGTATACAGCGGAGGGGACGCAGGCAGGATCAGGGCTCCGGCATCATGGGCCGCGAGCATGTTGACGAGATGGACCCGCGAATACGGCGTCTCCCGGGGGACGAGGATGAGCGGCCTTCTTTCTTTGAGACATACATCGGCGGCTCTCGCGATCAATGTTGTCGAGTATCCGTTTGCGATCTGGGCAAGGCTTTTCATACTGCAGGGAACGATCACCATTGTATCGAACTGAAACGATCCGCTGGCAATTCCCGCTTCCAGATCGAAATTCTCCTCATAATGTACCGGGTAGCCGGACAGATCGACCTCTTCGAGTTTGGCGACGGTCCGTCCGGTATCCGAGATGATGAGAAAAACTTCGGCTTTTGTTTGTTTGAGCGCCTCAAGTAACCGTTTTGCATACAGTATCCCGGATGCTCCGGTCACCCCGACGACGATCCTCTTCATATCTATACTATAGTACCTGGGAGTTTATCTTGTTTTGTTGCCCGGCGCAGGGAAAGAACCTCCCGTGCCGCGTCGCCGACCTTTTCAAGGATATCTGCCGGTGCAAACACACCGAGACGCCACTGATCCTGCCTTGTTGCATTCATCATGGATAACAGCGGGATGATTTCTTCAAACGCCACCAGATCATGCTGGTTTTGTACCTGGACCATCATCCGCATCTCTTTCCGGATGGGGGGTATGTCGAGGATGATTTTTTCTTCAGGGACACCTGCTGTTTCGGCGATCGCCTGCTTCATCCGGTTTTTCTCTTCCGGTCTAAGGATTGAGAGACGGTTCATGTCCAGTTGTTCGCGCCCGGTGTAGACCGCCCGCTTGTAGAGATCTCTTCTCCATATCCTGTGCATCATCTCTTTGGAGATGCTTGATGGCGAGTTCATCAGGAGGGTCGTTCCGGCGACATCATCCATTCGCATAAAGGAGTCAGGGGTGCTGTCGGCGAAATGACTTCTTCCGGCAAGCAGAAACATCTGTTCTGCGATTCTGCCGACGTGATGATAATAGACAGAAGGTCCCATGAGAGTTCTCGCAATCAGAAGTGATTCAGCCGCTGCGATGCCGGATTCTTTGATGGCAAGTCCGTCTTCCGTCAAAACAAGGGACTGGATAAGACGGCCGGCATCGAGATTTCCGTAAGGGACTCCGGTATAGTGTGCATCGCGTAAAAGATAATCCATCCGGTCAACGTCAAGATCGCCGTGTATGATCTCGGCGAGCCGGTGATGTCCTGAAACGATCCCGGCGATTTCGTGAGGATCCGTGCCGTTCTCATCCAGAATGTCGGAGACCTCCGGCATTATCAGGAACGGTGCGATATCATCATGGGAGAACGGTCCGTACTCAGCCCGGAGTTTTTCGCTTGCATGGGAGAACGGTCCGTGTCCAATATCATGGAGAAGGGCGGCCGTACAGACCAGAAGAGTATCGTCCTTACTCAGATCGAGCTGCCTTGCAAGCAGAGATGCGAGATGCATCGCTCCAAGCGAGTGTTCGAAGCGGGTGTGGTTCGCTCCCGGATACACGAGATACACGAATCCGAGTTGCTTAATGTATCTGAGCCTCTGGACCGCCTCCGTATCCAGAAGCGGGACAAGAGGGGTTGGGACTTCAATATATCCGTGGACCGGGTCTTTGATCTGTTTTGGCATTTATCCGGATATTCCCAGTGTGTTTTTCAGGTCGGCAGGGTCCCGCCCTCCGTTACTGAACGTGATGACGGATGTATGTTCTTTGATGATCCTGCCGTCTTCCACTGTATATATTACCGCATATTTGCTCTCCCCATAGTAGACCCGAATCAGAGATGCTGCATCGATGTAATCACCCTCTTCGGTTCGGATGACCGGGACCTGTGTTCCGTCGGCTGCCGTAACGGTGAGGAGTTCTACGCCAAACCATTCTTCCAGGGTCTGTGCCTGCCGGTCAGAGGCGGTTTTGATCCCGATTCCGGCAAATCCGAGAGCTACGCCGGTCGAAACCATACATACTGCAAAAATAATCGCTATAATTTTCAGATATGTTTCCATGAGTAGAGTATTCGGGGTAAAAGGTAATGAATTTTTATATGAAAATGAGAAGGAGCATGCCGATTGCGGCACAGATAACCGTACACCATCGAATCGTTTTGATGATCGTTTTCCCTCCCTCTTCAAGGGTTTGTTCGGGATATCCTATCTGATAGACGCCGGGTTTTTCGAACATGACCCCGCAGCCGCCGGCGATCAGACTCATGGGAATACCGCCGTTGAAACCCGGCCGTGATTTCCGGTCGTGTTTGAAGATGTACCATGCCTGTTTGATTCTCCCCTTCAGAAGGAAGATGAGAAGTAAAACTGCTCCGGTGATCCGTGCAGGGATGAAGGCGAGGATGTCGTCCATCCGTGCCGGGAACCAGCCAAGACGGATCCGGTCGTCTTTGTATCCGAGCATGGCGTCCATGGTGTTGGCCGATCGGAACATTACTGCCCCGACTATCCCCATGCTGAAGAGGAGTTCAAAGACCACGAACCAGAAAATCGGTGCGATGATACTGTCGACCAGATTTTCTGCTGCGGATTCATACGCCCCTGATCTGATCTGTTCGAAGGTCAGACTGTTTGTGTCCCGGCTGACGAGATACTGGACGGCTTTCTTCCCCTCTTCTTCACCCTGTTCCAACGCAGTTTCGACTGCTCCAACATGCTCCTCAAGAGAGCGCCACCCGATGCAGAATGCAAGGGCGAGTATGGAGAACAGGAGGGAAATATACCACGGCGTATACAGGAGAATGAGGAGACACGGCAGGATCACGATACTTACGGTCAGCAGCCAGCCGCTGATTCCCACGAACCGTTCAGCTCCCTTGGGATAATAGTTCGTGCGCCCCCACAGACCGATGAATCTTCCGATCAAAGCTACCGGATGAAAATTAGAACGCGGATCACCGATCAGACGGTCGATGACCAGTCCAAAAAAAAGAGTTACTGCACCGATCGCCATGTAATGATGATTCCGGCGAGCAGGATTATGTAGAGAATCACTGCCATGACGGTGTTATTGACTGCATCGGGGGTCAGTATCCAGAAGATGAGTACGATGAAGCCAAGGATCGGGGCGATGAAGTTGATCAGAATCACACTGAGTCCGATCTTTGTGAGAGGGGTACGTTTGCTTTGTTTTTGTACCGGTTCCTCACAAATACACTCCTTTTTTTCTTCAAGCTCCGGCAGGATGACATTGACTGTAAACCCGGTACGCCGCATGCCGTATCCTGAGATAACCTGCATCTCAAAACTCCCGGGGTTTGCTGAAGGAAGGATGTCAACTTTGATCTCCGACTCGGCCTCGACGTAGAGGTTTTCGTAGGTGAAGTTGGTATATGCCGATCCTTCGGTCCGAAGAGTTGCGTGGGTGGGCGCTCCGTAGTTTACGATCCGGATGTGGAGGGATGTCCCGGCACTGACCTCGACAGAGTCGGTCGATATCTCGAGTGAGTTTATTCCGAGACGGTTCAGATGAACTTCAACAATTGACATTTTTAGGTTACCTCTGATCTTCCGGAAGGAGATTTGCGATCCCCGAGGAGATCGGATATACCCGTTTACATGCAGTACAGGTCAAGAGTCCTTCCATTATTTCTGTATCATTACCCTCCATCTCTGTAAGCATAAACTTTCCCTTGCATACGGGGCAGCAGATGATGTCAAGTATCCGGCGTTTCATTGATTACAGCTCTGATCTGATGTCGATGATATGTGACTGGTCAGGTCCGGTGGAGATGATCCCAACAGGTTTTCCGGTGTCGGTTTCGATCTGGTCGATGAAGGCCAGTACTTTTGGAGTGAGTTTTGCGTATTCGGTCGCTCCAAAAACGCTTTCGTCGACGTGGTCGACTCCGGTGATGGCGATGGTGGTACAGCCGTTGATCATTGCGGAGTAACGGGCCATTTTACCGTCCCATGTTCCAATACGGCGTTCTCTGTGGGTCACTGCCCCGAATTCCTGAATACCAAGGGTAATTGATTCTTCGTGAGTGAGTTCGGTCGGGAAAGGTCCTTCGCCGACTCTCGTTGGAAATGCTTTGAAGACAACGACGACGTCATCGATGTTGGTTGGTCCGACACCGACATCAGCGGCCATCTGGGATGCTGAGGTATCTTTGCTTGTGACGAAGGGGTAGTTTCCATAGTAAAGGGAGATACCAAAGCCCTGTGTTCCTTCGATAAGGACGGATTCTCCGTTTTCAATCGCGTCGTTGACGTTTTGGGCAACATCGGTTATATAGGGAGCGAGTTCAGGAATGTCTCTTGCAAGTCTGCCTTTTCTCATGACGCGATCCGAGTTGGCAGGTCCGCATCCGGATCCGGTTGAACCGACAGTTTTAGACAGGTGCGGGTCTTTTTTGTCCAGAGAGATATGTGCCTCTTCGATGATCCCGCAGCGACCGTCGATCTTTGTCCTGCCGGCGCATTTGAGGATGTCAAGTTCGTGAGCAAAGACTCTCGGGTCAACAAGCACTCCGCTTCCGATCATGAGTTCCGCTTTGGGGTAGAGGAATCCTGACGGAATCATGCGGACAACATATTTTTCGTTTAGTACATTTATGGTGTGACCTGCGTTCGGCCCCACGCCGCCGCGGGCAATAATGGTTGCTTCGTCTTTTTGCGCAATGTGGGCGACGATTTTCCCTTTCCCTTCGTCGCCAAAAAAGCCACCGACTACGATCGTACTTGGCATGGTTATCGAATATTATTGGATGCAGTTGGTGATAAGGGCTTGGGTTACCGGGTTGGCGATGAAGTCGCCGATCTCAGGTGAGCAAATCTTTGATTTGCGATTGCGGGTTATGAGCGAAGCGAGTTACGATGTGCTCCTTAATTAAGATGTCATCTTTAATGATGGAATCCACGACCACACTAATATAATGTTGAGTGTTATTTTTTGCCTGTAGCATCTGACGTATTTTCATTGGCAGCAATCCGTCGTTTGTCGAAACAATTTACACAGTTATTTCGCCGAAAAGGTATGTCCTTCAGGATGCGTGTCTCTTCTTTTACTTGGTGTTCTCGTCGATTTTAGCCCGAGAATGGGTTCATGACCACAAAGTCTATTATATTACATAATCAAATATCAAAGCATATTCCGTTGATCGGAGTATGACCCTTGCAGAATGCTTATTCGACGCATGTCGAATATCACGTATCGCATGTCAATCATGCACAACAAAATTTACAATCCTAATTTAGGAGGAATTGAAATTGAAAACAACTAAAATGATTGCAGCAGTCCTCGCTGTGTTCCTTGTTGCCGTTCTCTTTATGGGGGCAGCATCAGCAGCACCAGTCGGTGGAACTACTGTATATGTAGACCAGTACAATGGTAACATTGGTCTTGTTGCCAATACTTATTATCTGTACCAGAATGGTCAGGTAGCAGGGTCAATTACATCTGATCCTGCAACAGGTGCATTCCTCAGCTCAGACGCGCCCGTCGCAGGTACGTATGATGCATCAGCTGGCGGTCTTACCGCAGCCGCATTCATCCTGAAATACCCGGCAGTAACTCTTGACGCATTCAAAACAGGTACCGGAACATCAATCGTCGGCACCTCTGTCTTAAAGAGTCAGAACATCGATCTCAGTATATCTGGTACCAACGGTCTTACCTACGGTATTGAGTTTACCACCCCCGCCGGCGGTAAAACTGATACATTTGGTATCGATGCAGTTACCAAAGCTGCGCTCGTATTCGCAGACTCAACCGTATTCCCCGCAGCCCAGCTGAACAACATCGATATTAGCACTGTTACCACAGGCACATGGTCCGCAAAAGCTACGCTGAAAACCGGTACCGTTGCAACCAAAATGGTAGTAACCACTCCAACGAAGTACCTTAATTCAAACGTAATTACGTTCACCGTAGGTGCACCTGTAACCGAGTCTATCTCTATTAACACTGAGAAGATCGTTCGTGGCGGCTCTATCCTTGTGACCATCACCGGTGACCCGAAAGCAAACGTTCCAGTTACCATCGACGCTCTTGGTTTCACGCTTCTTGCAGGTCAGTCTGGTGTCGTTGCAACTACTACCGATCCAGTAACAGGTTACCTTACCGGTTTCACCGCAGCCCTTAGCTCCTCTGGAACCCGTACACTCCAGTTCAACTCCAACACGCTTGGAACCCCCGCAGAAGACACAACCTACACCTTCGCAGCAACCTTCCCAGTGACCCTTGTTACCAAGAAGGCAAAAGTGGCTGTTGAGAAAGGTACCGTAACTGTTGCAACCTCTCAGGAGGCTTACTTCATCGGTAATGACATGACGATCTCCGGTACAAACACCGAGTCTGAAGTTGTTTATCTGTTTATCAAAGGTGCCAACGTAGCAACCACTGGTATTGCTGGTTACTCCGGCGCTAACCCGATAGCAGTTGAATCCGATAAAACCTGGAAAGTTACCTTCAACACCAGAACTACTCTTGGTCCATTAGATGCAGGTACCTACACCATCTATGCAGCAGCATCTGATGATCCAGCTACCAATGCGTTTGATCCCGACTCGGTATATGAGAGTACCTCTGTTGCTCTGAAACAGCCGTTCCTTACCGCAACTGCAGCATCTTCAACCGTTGCACAGGGCGATAAGATTAAGATCACCGGTACTGCAGAAGCAGCTACCCAGGTTATGTACTACATCTTTGGTACCAACAAGTTTGCATCCGGAACCATCTCTGTTGATGATGACGGATCCTACTCCAAAGAAATCGCAACCGATAACTTTGCAGCAGGTCAGTACTTTGTTGTAATCCAGCACCCGATGTATGACGGCTGGTTCAACATTGGTCCGATTGCAGCTGTAGCCGGATTTGATATCACTGAAAACACCCTTGCTCCATACACCGTAGTAGCAGGTAGCACAGTTCTGTTCAACACCGAAGAGCGTCAGAGCGCAAACGCTGCTGAAGCACTTTGTGTTGCAATGGACTCCCAGAACATCGATGATATCTACGTGAAACTCACCTTCATCGTTGCTCAGCCGACAATTACAATGAACCCTGTTTCCGATGTTACCAAAGGCTCTGCCCTTAAGGTCTCCGGAACCACCAACCTCAAAGAAGGTACTGTTGTAACTGTCGATGTCCTTTCAACTGCATTTACTGCAGTCGACAAGACCACTGTAAGCTCTGCATCCTTCATCACTCTGACCACTAAGGCCGTAAAGGGTGCTGACGGCGTTAACACCTGGGAAGTCACCTTTGACACAACTGGATTAAACGTTGACACTTACACTATCCGTGCATTGACAGATGATCTCTCTACTTCTACGACTGTAAAAGTCCTTGAAGCAACTAAGACTCCAACTGCAACTGCAACTGCAACTAAGACTGCAACTGCAACTGCAACCGCAACTCCGACTCCCCAGTCCCCAGGCTTCGGTGCATTCCTTGCACTCGCAGGCCTTGGAGCTGTCGCAGTTCTCGTCCTCCGCCGCGATTAAATTCTTCTAAAGAATTGTAACGGCTAAGACAGATTTGTGTCCCGCATGGGGCACAAATCCCCTAATTTTCCAAACAGGCTTTTTTGCAGATTTTGTACTCTGGATAGGTTGGTATATTTTTCCTTGATGTGATCGCTTCTCACTCCATGCATTACTCAGCAAGATTTGATTAATCGGATTTACACAGAGGATTTTCTCATGTTTCCACACCTTATCGCCTCTTTCCCCAATTGAATCAGCACCAACACCGCGTAACTCCTATTTGAAACCTGAATTTGACAGTTGCCTCTTATTCACCTATCCAGCCTCACCCCCCTGCATTTTAGCCCGAGTATCACCATATTCTGTGCATCAAAATTGGAAAACAGACATCTGAGAACTCCCAGTTTCACCTTCATCATCATACGTTCACAAAGCGTTTCTTTGCTCTCCGCTTCTGCCTGATGGCCTCGTTTCTCTCAAATTCATCAGCGAATATTTGATGAATTTTGTAGCCACATGCAGCGCAAGACTGCGTCTTGCTTTGCTAAGGCCATCCCTTTGGGGTGGCCCGCCCTTGCAAGTCATCGTCGGTCGCTATCGCTCTCTCCATGCCTTGTTCGACTGAGGACACCCCTCCGGGGTGTCCCGCACTCGCAAACATTCTGTTTGCTCGGTTAAGGCGACTCCTGCGGAGCCACCCACACACAAAAATCCTTATCCTATCCCAACCAAAAGAGAATCATCATGAACCTTATTCTTGATATGATCGACATCTCTACACCCGTCATTCTTCTCAACGACACCGACGCTCGGAAGATAGGCGTTCTTGAAGGTGATCGTGTTACCATTACTCGCATAAAAACAAAACATACGATAACCGCTCCCGTTTCGATCACCAAAACACTCACGAGTCAGGGAACTGCCACCGTCTCCCTTGGAACCAATGAAAATCTTGTTGCAGAAAAAGGTGATGAAATAGAAATTCGTGCTGCTCTTCGACCTGCCTCAATTGCCTTCATTCGAAAGAAAATGGACGGAGGTAAATTCACCCGTGAAGAAACGGCCGCCATCATCTCCGACTTATCATCCAATGTGCTTTCTCCCTCAGAAATCACCGCCTACATCACTGCTGCCTACATCAACGGACTCGATATGGATGAAGTTGAATATCTCACCCGGGAGATGGTAGCTTCAGGAGAGCAGATCACCTTCTCGAAAAAACCCGTCGTTGATAAACATTCGATTGGCGGGGTCCCTGGAAACAAAATTACCCTCCTTGTCGTCCCGGTCATCGCCGCCGCAGGTCTTCTCATTCCGAAAACCAGTTCGCGGGCAATCACCGGAGCGGGAGGAACAGCTGATCTCATGGAAGCCCTTGCTCCAGTTGCCTTTTCAGCAGCTGAAATCAAATTAATGACCGAAAAAGCCGGTGGAGTTATCGTCTGGGGTGGGGCAACAAACATTGCTCCTGCTGACGATATCATCGTTACCTACGAATATCCGCTCAAAATCGATGCAAGAGGTCAAATGCTTGCAAGCATCATGGCAAAGAAAATGGCAGTCGGTTCAGACACCTGCGTCATAGATATCCCAATCGGTCCCGGCACGAAAATTGCCGATGAAATTGAAGGCCGTGTCATTGCAAATGAACTCATTACACTTGGCAACCGTATTGGAATCCGTGTAGAATGTGCCATAACGTACGGCGGCTCTCCCATCGGAAGAAACATCGGTGTAAACCTTGAAGTATCCGAAGCTCTCAGTATACTTGAAGGAAAACAAGGGGCCAACTCCCTTGTTCAGAAAAGTGTCGCAATCGCTGGAATCGCTCTTGAAATGACCGGTAAAACCGGGGCCGGTTCGGGAGCGGAAGCTGCGCATGATCTGATTAAAAAAGGAAAAGCCCTCAAAAAAATGTTGGACATCATCGACATCCAGGGAGGAGATCCGAAGATAAAATCAACTGATTTCCCAACGGGAGACCATACCTTTATCGTTCCGTCCGCTTCAGACGGATATGTCGTCTCCATCAAAAATCAGGCTCTGATCACTATTGCCCGAGCTGCCGGTTCCCCCATAGATCACGGGGCTGGTCTCCACCTTCACAAAAAACCCGGCGAATACGTCAAACGCGGCGAACCGCTTCTCACTATCTATGCCGAACGCGGCTGGCGACTAACCCGTGCGATCGAAGAAGCAAGAACCTCCCATCCTGTCCTTGTTGAAGGTATGCTTCTTGAACGAATCTCAAACAACCGATGAACTAATAGGAGTTGACCGCAACATATGAATACAATGATAAAGCGTATCCTTGCAGTATTATTCCTCCTCTTTCTTTTATGTGGGACAGTCTCGGCTGTCTCCACAACTCTCACCGTAAATGTGTTTGACAACAACGCAAACTACGATATGGTCAGCGGAGCGAGCGTCACTATTACAAAAGGAGCGATTAGTAATACTCTGTACACTGATGTGAATGGGGTTGCCCAGTTCATTGAGGTTGAATATGGGGGGGTGTACACCATGTCGGTTTATAAATCCGGCTACATCACCCAGACGAAAAGCATCACCATCAGTACAATGCCCAGAAGCGAGTCCGTCTACCTCGTTTCAGAAACTCCGGTCTCCATAAAAATCATCAATGAGAATGGCGCTGCTATCTCCGGAGCAGTAATCAGCATAGATGGAAAAGAAGAAGGTACAACCAATAGTGCAGGTTTGCTTCACGTCGGAATGGGGAAAGGTGCGTATCATCTGATCACTGTCAGTGCTGATTCATACGATCCTTACAGCTCATCTCAATATATTGGTACAGATCAGACCTCCCTTACTATTACCCTAACCAAATCCCAGTTTACACCATTGATACTTATTTATAACGAGGAAAAACTCCCGATCTCCGGGGCTGCAGTATATATCAATCAGAAGATCGTTTCTTACTCGGATGCATATGGTCGAGCTCAACTTCCGACCTATACCTCAGGAACCTATGCTCTGAAAATTGTAAAGGATGGTTATGTTTCAAATGAGCAGGAGATCCAGTTCAGCTCCAATACACCCGACATCATCGTTGAACTCAATTACTCAGTTGTCCCTCTGACAATTTCCGTAACCGCACATGAAAAACCGGTCCAGGGGGCCATTGTCTACTTCAATGGAACGGTGAAAGGCATCACCTCCGCCAACGGAACCTACACTGCAAGCATTAAACCCGGGACAACGCTGCTTCTCTCTGCATCCGCTGATGGATATACGGGAACCGATGTTACCTATCTGGTTCTTGCTGACTCAAACAACAATGTGACCCTTACGTTATCGGAAAATCTTCCCACAACGTTGATCGGTATTTCTGCTCTTGCCGCAATCATCATTATACTCATTCTCATCCTGGTTGCCACCGGCAAAAAACGGCGGGGAAAAAAATCCGGAAGATCTCGATCGCCTGCATCAGGCAAAAGGGATTCTCTCTGATTTTTTCTATAAACATTATATCTTTACAAGGGGAATAATACAAACAGACATACATGAGGGCATTACTTATAGGAGTCGGAGGTGCGGGATGTCGAATCGTTGAGACATTATCCCGTCATGATGCAAAAAGCGGTGTGAAAAGCGTTCGCTCTTATGTCTTTGACTCAGATCGTGACCTTATCAACCGGATGACCGCGATCCCGGCGACGAACCGGATCGTTTTAACTCCTATAGATCCGGTAAAAAAGGTTTACGATCACGGAGCTGATTTTGATACCGGTCATCTCGCAAGTTGTTTCCAAGATGCCGGTGTGGACGAAGTCGATGCGATTTTTGTATGTGCCGGACTTGGGGGCAGAATGGCCGAACTTGTACCGGATTTTGTCAAACAGCTGAGTTCCGCATTTCCCGACCCGGTCTTTACCATTTTGACCCTTCCTGGAAGAAACGAAGGAATCAAAGTCTCTGCTCATGCTTCGGAAACGCTTGAAACTGTCAGGGCTGTCACAAGTGCCTCTCTTCTCTTCGACAATGAAACATGGTATACACGAATCACCGAGGACATTTCTCTCGCCGCAGAAAAAGACGGGGCTACTGCCAAACCAACGCTCGAAGAACTCTATCCCCGGCTGAACGAAGATCTTGCTGCCAGAGTGGGGCTGCTTCTGCGTGCCGGCGAGTTTGGTCTCAAAGGTGTTGAGTCAGCCGAAGTTGTTTTGGATGCCGGAGAGATCCTGAACACGCTGACAGGCATGGATCTTGTCGCTGTCGGCTATGCAGTGGAAAAACTTCCGACAGCATGGTCAAGTTTTATGAAAAGACTCCGAGTCGAGGAGTATCTGCTCAACGAAGGACATCTCAGAACATCCCGTATTGTTGAGCTTGCGAAAAAAGCGGTGTATGAGGAGGTCTCCGTTCCCTGTGATCTTACCTCGGCAGACAAGGCCCTTATCCTTATATCCGGTCCTTCGAAGGAGCTTTCTATGAAAGGGTTCCAGACTGTCCGCAAATGGATCGACCGGAGCATCAGAGGGCTTGAGATGCGTGCCGGTGATTATCCGGTCAAATCCAAGACGTATGTTGGTGTAATCATCGTTCTTGCCGGCATACAAAATGTTCCCCGGGTCGCCGAGCTTGATGAGATCAGAATGATCTATGAATCGGAACAAAACAAAGTCTATGGGTTCGAGGAGATTACCAACTCCGACATTCCTCTATTGACTATGGCAAAAGATGAGGTTATTTTTGAAGATGAACTGGTCGATCTGGCTGAAATATCTGAAGAACAGGATGATGGGATAGAAATTGGTGGTCCCATGGAATTTGAAGACGAGGAAATATTTGAAGAACACATCGTGATTGAACAGACGCCTGAACCTGAGGATGACCTTTTTGAGATCAATCCGGTGATTATCCCAACAAAACCGGTCCGAACTCCGGTGGTAGTTCCCCCCAAAAAAGAATCTCCAAAGAAAAAGGACCCGCAGATCCTTGTGGGCGGCGCGAAAAAGGTGGAAAAAATCGACAATACCATCCCTCTTCCGAAACGTGATAAGAAGGTGGACGGCGTTCTTTCAGGCAAGGCAAACGTCGGCGGAAATGACAAGCCAAAGGAGATGTACGGCGGTGAAAGAAAACCTGCCGTTGGAACTAGGAAAAGACCTGCTGCATCCGAGTCTGGTGTTCTGGAGGGCTCGATATCTATAGGTCGTGGTCAGCAGCGCCCGAGGGAAACCGATGGTCATGTTCGAGTAGTAGATACCCAGCGTCCGAGAGAAACTGATGGTCATGTCCGAATGGCACCTACCCAACGTCCGAAGGATACTTCGGATGATACGGTCAGGATGAAAACATACCAACGTCCAAATGACACCGAAGGTTCAATCAGGGCCGGGAGTTCTCAGAGAGCAAAAGATGATACGGCGGGAATAAAAATGCAGGGGAACAAAATCGCAAAAGACGTGAACCAGCCGATCCGTGTTACGTCGATCCCTCTCCCGAAAAATATTGACGGCAAAGTGGAAGCGAAGAAAAAAAGGCAGATATGAGTTATCTCACTCCTCCAATACAAATCCATCCACTTTTTTCTGTTCAACCGGAGTCTGTTCCATATGGATGTGAATGGGACATCCCTCCTCTTCATGCCCGCCGTTTTTCATCACCCAGGTGAGAAGCGGGATCAGCAGTTCGCGTAACTCCCATCCCGCTACGGTCAGATAATATCTGACGGTTGGGGGATTCGTATTCAACACTTTGCGATCGACCAGTTCTTTCTCTTCAAGTTCCTTGAGTGTTACTGAGAGTGTTTTTGAACTGACGTTGCACAGTCCGTGTTTCAGCTCGTTAAAGCCTGCTGATCCTGAATTTCCTATCACCGCGATGATCATGAGGGCCCATTTTTTACTTATAGTATCCAGGATCCCGTGCAGCGGACAAAAACAAATGGTCGTGTGTTCAGATATCTCCAAAGTACCTACCTCTCAATGATTTTATGTTATGATTCGGATAGTAATAAGTTTAACACTAAGTTTCAAAAGGAAATCATATGGTGCGTGAGCTTCCCGACACTCGGCCAATTTGAATCTCAAATGATATTATTTATCTCAGAAAATATACAATACTATGTTTATATGTTTGAACAGAGAATATTTGAGACCGATTTTCGTGTGGCATTGTCCGATGAGCTTGAGCGCAGGGGTTTAAGCATTCGCCAGCTCTCGGAAATGACCGGGATACCTGCCGTTACTCTGTATAAAATCGCATCCGGTGAACGGGACCCCCGGCTTTCTACTGTGAAAAAAATCGTCGCTGTTTTCTCCCCTCATCACGGCAAATTCATTGCCCTGATCGCAGCAAAGTTTCTCCTTGATGAGAACGAAGGAGTAAAAATCGAGGCAAACGGAACTGAGTACCGGATCAAAGGATATGCGGCAAATTCTCTCGAAGACTGTCTTATCGTTTCTGTCCGTGCAAGAAATGACGGAGCCGCCGGCATTATCTGTGCGCCGATCCTGGCGTCCCTTATCGAAAAAATGGTGGATGTTCCGGTCGCGATTCTGAAACCTGATATGCATGCCGTCTTTGGAGCAGCAGAATCAATTGCAAAAAGACTGTAAAACAAGAACGCTGAGGGGGAGATTTGAACTCCCGAGAGACTTTCGCCTCACGGGCTTTCCAGGCCCGCGCCCTACCGCTAGACTACCTCAGCATAAAAACTAGCATAAAAGATGTGTTCTCAGCCTTTATTAACTTACTGAGTTGGGGGTGACGAAAACCCGTGTTGATTTTGCAATCAGACCCGGATTCCCACAGATGATTTTGTCCGAATCAAACAGTGAATCGGCAAGAGCAATCAGTTTCCCGCTTTGCGTGACCAGAGCAACACTTTGTCCGCGTGAAAATTTTTCTACAGATAATGCACCCACGCCGGCAAGCATTGCTCCATTTGCCACTGCTTTTGCCGCAGTGTTCCTGATAATAATCTTAGGGATATCTGCGATTGCCTGTTCGGGAGGAAGGATCATTGCTGAAAGTGCCGCTTCGTCTTTCATCTCCACCGCATCACGGATATCTTGCAGGGTGTGTGACTCCTCGCATGAAAATCCGCCGGATTTTGTTCGACGCAGTTCTATCATCTGGCCGCCGCATCCGAGAACATTTCCGATATGAACACAGACCGATCTGATGTAGGTTCCCGCTTCGCACCGGATCCTCAAAAGGACTAGTCTGTCCTGCATGTCGATGAGTTCGATTCTGTAGATCACCCGAATACGAAGTGCACGTTTTACTGCAGAACGTCTCGGCGGTCTCTGATATACCCTGCCGGTAAACTGTTTGACGACCTCCTCGACACGTTCACGCGGTATGTCTGCATGCAGACGCATGCATGCCACATACTCCTTCTCATGCAGGAGAAGGAGGGGTGCGAGTCTCACTGCTTTTCCGAGCATGACAACAAGGACACCCGAGACCATCGGATCCAGCGTTCCTGAATGTCCCACATCGGATTTCAGCATCTTGCCGACCCAGGCAGCAACCTGGTGGCTGGTGGGTCCCCGCGGCTTGTCGACCAGAATGACCCCGGTATATCCCATCAGTGGCTCTCCGTCACAAGATAGGAATTAAGGGCTTTGAGCGTTCCTTCAATGGATCCGTCTCCAATTACGGCAGGGGCGTCTCCCCCGTACATCATCTCGTTTGCCGTTACTTCTCCTATTGCCATTTGGATGATGTTTTCCATCTTGGGAAGTATTGCTAGATTAAATGCTACAGGACTCGTGAATAAAATTGCCCCTACTCCTGTGAGATCCATGACTTCATTTGTTTTTTCTACATCATAACATCTGTATTCAACGGGTATCCCTCCTGCATGTTTAATGTCTTCGGCAAGTTTGGGGTAGGTGTTTCCTGCTCTTGGGATCCCGATCTTTTTCCCATGGATCCATTTGTCGAGATACAGCACAAGATCCTTTGTATAGAAAAACGGCAGCATCTCTGCGGCGAGTCCAATGTTATGCAGTATTTTTGCGGTTTGCGGTCCGTTTGCTATCATCCTGACTTTGGAGGCCAGCCCCGAATTGATGCAGGATCCGAGTTTTTCAGCGATAAATGCATTCGGGAAAAAGATGGCATCAAACTCTCCTTCGTTTGCTGCTTTAACAAAACTCTCAATAACCTCCATATTTTTGACCGGTTTGATAGGTGAAACAACCTTTGCTTTATGGTTGTATCTCTCGCAAAGGGCGGCGTCCTCTAAAGCCCCGGTATGGCGGGTTATGGCAATTAACATATATGAATTTATTGGACTGTTAGATTTAATAGTCGTTGTGTCTAAATCACTACTATGTTCGGGGTTGTGGCCGGATTATTTGCGGGTGTCATCTTCGGCACCATCTCCGGTTCTGTCCCCGGTATTCATTCAAATACTGTTGCAGGAGTTCTTGCGGCACTTTCCGTTCCGTTGATCGTTGTGTTTGGGGTCGAGGGGGTCTGTGTGATGATTGTATCGATGATGATCGTTCACACCTTTGTAGATATACTTCCATCTACGTTTCTGGGAGTTCCTGATCCGGATACTGTTCTCTCGGTCCTTCCTGCACACAACCTTTGTCTCTTGGGAAACGGCCAGGAAGCAGTGAGAGTTTCTGCCCTTGGCAGTCTGTGGGGATTTATGTTATGTCTCCCGCTCTTTGTTCTCTTTGTGTTCGTCCTTCCCTCGGTTCAGGAGTATGTTGATTGGGGCATAGGTCTCGTGATCCTGCTTGCCGCCGGGCTTCTTATTGTATTCAGCAAAGCTCCTGTCTGGTCTTTTGCAGTTTTTCTTGTGTCCGGTCTCCTTGGAGTTTATGCGATGCGGTTTTCGTATTTCTCCTTTGGTGTTTTTGGCATAGGGGAGGTCCTCCTGCCTCTCCTCACAGGTCTCTTTGGTATTCCTGTGCTTATCACCTCAATGAGATCTCTGGTAAAGCCTGCTGATCAGAGTTTTACCGGACTTATGATATCACAAAAAACGATCCTGAAAAATGGTTTTAAAGGGGCTATTGCCGGCGCGATTGTCGGGTGGTTTCCGGGTTTTTCAAGTGGAACCGCGAATGCTTTGCTTGCCGTCCGAAGAAGTTCGGATTTCGAAAAAATGGATCCAAGGGAGTATCTTGTCTCAACATCTGCGGCGAATACGGCAAATGCCGTTTTGGGTCTTGCGGCATTGTATGCGATTGGGAGAATGCGTTCTGGAGCAATGGTGACTCTCGCCTCGTTCGAGCTCCCGTCAATCTATCTCCTGGTTCTGGCAGCGGGGGTCGCGGCCCTTGCAGGCTACTGTGTAACGGTCGGTGCCTCGAAATTCAGCCGGGTGTTTATGAACATAAACCAAGGGGTTCTTGCCAGAGTTGTTCTTATTTTTCTGGTTAGTATAACGGTGATTTTTTGCGGCCCCTTCGGTGTTTTGATTTTGATACTTTCAACGCTTGTAGGTCTGATTCCCGGAATGATCAATATCCCAAGGATCTTTTGTATGGGGGCCATCATGCTCCCTGTGATGCTATTTACGCTTGGAATCTTAAATTTTTGATTTTACCACGCCGTAACTATCCTGATAATTTCCGTCGTATACATTTTCCACTTTACCCTCGACAGTATGAATGAGCATCTGGACGACCCGCATCCCTTTTGTTACCGATATGTCCTCAGGTCCGTAGTTTACCATACAGAGTGTTAGATTGCCGCGAAATCCCGGGTCGATATATCCTGCACCGAGCACAACTCCTTTTCTCCCGAAAGATGATCGTCCCCAAAGTGTCGCGCAGAGATCTTCCGGGAGACTGACGAATTCCATCGTCGGAACAAGTGTCAGTTCACCTTTTTTTATTGTGATATCTTCTGCACTTCTGAGGTCGTATGATGAAGGCTGAAGAGATTCCTCGGCAAACGGGTCTATACCCAGGGTCCCATTTTTGATACGGGTCCTGATTATTGATGAAGAAAGAACCATACAAGATAATACGCACTGGGTACAAATATACTATTAACTCTGGACTTGTAGGGTAGTGGATATCCTTTCGGGCTTCGAACCCGAAGAACCGGGTTCGATCCCCGGCAGGTCCGTCTTCTGCTCAATAAGAGCGCATACTAAAACGCCGGATTTGCTGTTTTTTTCGGGTTGGATTGCAAATGGGCTGAAATCTGCCGCTGATTCCTTTTTAAAATCATAATATATTTAAGCAGAGGAAAGCAATTTTAACGTGAGGTGTAAAGAACTATGACTTACGGAATTGAGTTTGTTCCAGGAAACGTAAATGTCAAACAGGTAGTTAACTACTGCCAGCTCGCAGAGAGCAAAGACATTGATTACGCATGGATTACCAACCACTACAACAACCGCCACTGTTACCCGGTCTTAACCGCAGTAGCACTGGCAACGACCACTCTTAAGATGGGTCCGGGTATCATGAATGCATTCACTGACACTCCGGCATCAATGGCATCCTTTGCCTGCACTCTTAACGAGATCTCCGATGGACGTGCAACCCTCGGTATTGGTCCAGGTGACCTGTCCACCCTTCCGAAGCTGGCAATCAAGGCAGAAAAGCCTGTTGCAAGACTTAGTGAGGCAATCGACCAGATCCGTGCACTCTGCAGTGGTGCAGAAGTTAAGAAAGACGGCAAAGAGTTCTTCGACTACGATGGTGCAAAACTTACCGGCGTCACACTCCCGGGCAAGAAAGGTATCCCAATCTATGTCGGTGCACAGGGACCCAAAGTCCTTGAGCTCGCAGGACTGAAAGGCGACGGTGCACTTATCAACGCATCCAACCCCAAAGACTTCGCAATTGCAATCCCAATCATCAAAGCCGCATGCGAAACTGTCGGCAAGAAAGGATTCGATGTTGGTGCATACACTGCACTTTCGATTGACAAAGATGAGAAGAAAGCAAAGAAGGCAGCAAAGATCGTTGCAGCATTTATTGCAGCAGGATCCCCTGAAGCACTTCTCCTCCGCCACGGACTTGACCTTTCAAACGTAGCAAAGATTAAAGACGCACTGTCCCGCTTTGACTTCGGTGCAGTCGGTGGACTTGTAACTGACAAAGAAATTGAAGCATTCACCATCTGCGGTACCCCGGACACTATCCGCCAGAAGTGTGAAGACCTTACCAACGCAGGCGTTACTCAGATCATCTTCGGTTCCCCACTTGGACCCGACATGACGACCTCAATCCGCCTTCTTGGCAAGATTATGTAAACTCGGCACTGCCGATTTTACTTTTTTTCTTTTAATATTTTTATCTGGACATTTTTCACTGAATCGGGCGGAATGTCCATTTCTCTCTCGATAACTTGCTCTTATTAAAAATAACTAAATAATCCTTGTCATAAACGTGATTCTTTCAATGGTCCGTCTCTCATTTCCTAAAAAAGATTATCTTGAAAAATAGTATGTGTGATATTTCACACCCTCCTTCATCCAAAACCCTGATATAACGTCAGTGGTATATTGAATAAGGTATTCTAATGATGGGTCACCCGCCTTTCAAAAGAAAAAAACCCATACAATCCGTGAGTGTTCATGACAGAAAATCGTTCAAAACTTAACAAGGAACTTGCACAGATGCTGAAAGGTGGAGTGATTATGGATGTCACGTCGCCAGAGCAGGCAAAAATCGCAGAGGATGCAGGAGCCTGTGCCGTTATGGCTCTTGAGCGTATCCCTGCTGATATTCGTGCTGCCGGGGGAGTGTCCCGAATGAGCGACCCGAAGATGATTAAGAGTATCCAGAAAGCGGTCTCGATTCCGGTTATGGCCAAAGTCCGTATCGGTCATTTTGTTGAAGCTCAGATTCTGGAAGCCATCGAGATTGATTACATCGACGAAAGTGAAGTTCTCTCCCCGGCTGACGATCTTAATCACATCGATAAAACACAGTTCAATGTTCCTTTTGTCTGTGGTGCCCGTGATCTCGGGGAAGCTCTTCGCCGCGTTGCCGAAGGTGCAACGATGATCAGAACCAAAGGTGAGGCTGGTACCGGGGACATCGTCCAGGCTGTCCGTCATATGCGCACATTGAACGGCGAGATCCGCCGCATTGTCAGTCTCCGTCAGGATGAGTTGTACGTTGCCGCAAAAGATATGCAGGTCCCGATCTCCCTTCTGCAGTATGTTCATGACAATGGAAAACTTCCGGTCGTAAACTTTGCAGCAGGAGGAGTTGCTACTCCGGCAGATGCTGCACTCATGATGCAGCTTGGCGCCGAAGGCGTCTTTGTCGGCTCAGGTATTTTCAAATCAGGAAACCCGGCAAAGCGTGCAGCGGCTGTTGTGAAGGCCGTTACGAACTATAATAATCCCTCCATACTTGCAGAGCTCTCCGAAGATCTTGGTGAGGCTATGGTCGGTATCAATGCAGATGAAATATCTATTCTGATGGCGGAACGGGGAAAATAATTTTATGAATATCGGTGTTCTGGCACTTCAGGGTGCATTCATCGAACACATCAGGATGCTGGAAAGTCTGGGAGCTGAGACGTTTGAGATTCGGAACCGTTCCGATCTCAAACAAAAACCTGATGGTCTAATTTTTCCGGGAGGGGAGAGTACCGTCATGTTGAAACTTTTGTTGGATCTCGGTCTGTATGATGAGCTTCGTTCGCTCATTCTATCGGGCACTCCAGTTATGGGTACGTGTGCCGGGCTGATCCTTCTTGCAAAATATGTTGAGGGTGGGGTACCTTCTCTTGCAACGATGGATATTACTGCGGTCAGGAATGCCTATGGTCGTCAGCTCGGCAGTTTTGAAACCATTGCACCATTTGCTGATGTCGGGGATGTTCATATGACCTTCATACGTGCCCCGGTGATTTCCCATATTGGGAAAAATGTCAGAGTTCTTGCTGAAGTCGATGGAAACATTGTGGCTGCCCGTGAGGAAAATCAGCTGGTTTTATCTTTCCACCCGGAACTAGGTCAGAGTACTGTCATCCATCAGTATTTCCTGAATATGATTTCCAAAACGAACTGAACTTTTTTAATAACTCTTGTGATACAGAATAGAGATATTTTTTCATTAATACAGAAGCGAGAGTTTTTTCCCGCTCCTGCATCCAAAAGGAAAAATGGTAAATTGGGATGTCCGATTACTCGGGCTTGCTGATAAGGGTGACCTTAGAGACGATCTCACCGGTCTTCTTGTGTGGCTTGCGGATAACGCCGTCACATCCCTTCTCGAGTTCGCGTGCCTGATCACAAAGGTCGGCAGCTGCACGCATCATTTCGTGTGCTGAGGTGACGATTGGGACATAGTCTGTCCACTCTTTGGTCATGAAACAGCCTTTGACGTTGACGCCTGCGACTGCTGATGCGATTTCGTATGCTGCACGTGCTTTTGCCTGTGCATAGGGGTTAGTGAACTCGCCTTTGGTCGAGTTGTCTGCGTTCAGAACAAGTTTCGGGAGTTCGATCTCTGCGCCTTTCTTGCCTGCTTTCACCTGGTCGATGACTTTGTCAAGCTCCATCTGGAGTTTGCGGAATGCACCGGTAAGTGCAAGGACTTTCACGAGGTTGCCGTTGTAGTCTGCCATCTCGACTGGGTCGAGGAATTCGCGGCGGGCACCGATCATTGCGTCTGCTTTGACAATGATGTAGCCAAAGCCAGATGCCTTCAGTAATTCCCAGCCTTCTTTCTTGGTCGTGACATCGTCAGTGATGACGATGGTCGGAATACCTGCTGCTTTCAGATCTTCACGTGCACCGACCGGGCCTTCGAGAACTCCGTTCGGGGAAACAACGATTGCGAAGTCGGGCTGCCATGCTTTCAGGTTTGAAACGACACGGTCAACATCTTCCTTCTGCAGTTTAGTTCCGGAAGTTGCCATGAATGTCATCATGTCTTCGCGGTCTGCACGCTCATCTAAAAGCAACTCTGCCATAACACCTGATGCGATGTTACCGAGTTTTGCAACTCCTACCTTAACTACCATATTTGATACACCTCTCATTTTGAAATGAGAACATCAGTTTA
>Ga0265295_1001184_pt1 | contig 47338 bp, 43 predicted proteins | sample Munlansysbiofilm_FD_192503 | JGI IMG/M metagenome (GOLD analysis project Ga0265295, IMG submission 192503) | Leachate microbial communities from a municipal landfill in Southern Ontario, Canada - Methane capture system biofilm | ecosystem: Engineered > Solid waste > Landfill > Unclassified ...
AACTGAAAGCAGTTCTGTGGTTGATCTTCTCTTGAAACGAAAAGAACCTGCAACGAGAAACATTCATGATTCCGGATTTTTATATTATGTTTTTTCCCCTGTCAATGTTAAACTGGTACCGGGCAGGTGGGCCGGCCTTAAAAATAAATCCTGCTGATGTGCCATTCTTATCGATGGGTTCTGGAAGGGATGGCGTTGTTATCTAAAAAATTTATGAGGTGAGGAGATCGAAACAATGAACAGATATTGTGGGCATCTTGCCGGCACAGTCCTGATGGGGCTTCTGCTTGTCCTGCAAGGCTGTGCGGCCATGCACTTCCGTGACTACGGGCGATTTTCGCCGGATTCGAAAGCCGCCCAGGCCTTTGAAAGATATCAGGTAGATCCGGGAATGAACTATTACGTCAGCGGTTCGGACACCCATCCGAGCGCCCTGCTGGGGCTCGATAAACGTTATGTGCTGGAGCCTTCCCTTTGGAAACCTGTGGACATGAATCCCTCCCGAATGAAAGAACTTGTCGGTGCCATGAAGGCGAGGGCGTCAATGATCGGTCAGGGGTTATTCGGTTTTTCCCTTCTGGACCTCGAAGGAAAGCCTGTGGGAATCTGGTATTCCATTATGACGGCGACGACGGCAATTCGAATGAAGGAAAATAACGGAGTGATCATCTATACGCCGGATTTGGATACCTATGACAAGTACGAAAGCAAATCGGACGGAGGCGGAGGCGCGGACCGCTGAAAGGGGCCATCCTTTAGGCTGCAGGGGAAAATGACCAGAGACCGGTGAAAATCACCGGTCTTTTTTTGTTTGAGAAGGTCAGGGCAAAACTGTTGATAAGAAAGCGAAGGTCCTTTTGAAATTTTTATTATTTATAAAGGTGTGAAATAACTTCTATCTTGTTAAGTTCCCCTGGTTGGTGATGTTCATGGAATGCTTCTGGTACAGTCATTGCTCTTATTGCAAAACAGTTCACAACGGTACGTCTTAATCGTAAAAAAATGAACATTTTGAAGAACAGGGAGGTGGTGTCAGGGCTGGGAGAAGTCACGGGCAGGTATTAGAATTTTTGTAACAAAAAAATAAAAAATAATTGAATAAAGAAAAGGAGATTCAAGTTATGATGACAGAAATTACCAGGAAAAGAGGGCAAAAAGGTTTCACGTTGATTGAACTCATGATCGTCATCGCGATCATCGGCATTCTGGCGGCCATTGCCATTCCGCAGTTTTCCGCATATCGGGAGCGTGGTTATCAGGCCTCGATGAAATCCGATGCCAACTCAATCAGGATTGCCGAGGAAGCATATTACGTGGATAAAAACATCTATACAGGCGCTGCTGGTGATCTTGCTAACTTCGGTTATTCACAGCCTTCCGAGGGAAATACACCGACAATTACGGTAGTTACCGGTCCTCCAGCCACATTTTCAGTTGCGATAGCATCAACCAAGACGGCAAAAACGGTTACCTATAACAGTGCAACCGGCCAGACTACGATGCAATAAAAGTGGCAGGACCAAAATCAGGATTAAATGGGGACTGTCGATACGCAGTCATGGAAGAGCATCCAAGACGGTCATAACGGAAACACCATTCTTTCCGAGTTTAACCAAAGGGAACTCCTGATTTGAACCATGCCGTAGGAAAGAAGTCCGATGAAGAGGGGTGAGGAAGTTCCTCACCCTTTTTCGTTACGGGGAATTTTCTCAAAAAATATTTGAGTGGAAAAATTAACCTTTCATCCCGCTTCCGAACTTTTGATGTTCAGCCTGGCATGCAATGCGGTCAGCGGTAATGCACCGGAAAGAAAAGATCTTTGAGGCGATGACGGACCTCGGGTCGGGGGCTTTTGTTTGTGCAGATCCATATGAAATTAAACCGCATTATCGAAACCCTGGTATTAACTTCCCTGGGATGTTTTTTAATCCCGCTGACGTTATTGTGCAACGTTCCACCAACTGCCCGGGACGCCCTGATTCACCATCTTGCCCTTCCGAAACTGTGGCTGCTGCACAATAAGTTCTTTCATGTTCCCTGGGCGGAATTCTCGTACTACCCAATGAACATTGAGCTGCTTTACACTATTCCACTTTATTTCCATAACGACATCATTCCTAATTACATCCATTTACTATTCGGTATCTGCACCGGTTTGCTTATCTATTGGCATTTGAATAGGAAAATCGGGCATCTATGGGCATTGCTGGGAGGGCTGATTTTTGTCAGCACCCCCATCATTCTCCGCCTTTCAACCATGGCGTATGTCGATCTTGGGATGACGTTCTTTATCACAGGGAGTCTGCTGTCATTTGTCCGATGGCGCGATTCTGAATTTGAAGACGGAAAATGGTTTTATTGTTCCGCCCTTTGCATGGGACTCGCCTTGGGTTCCAAGTACAATTCTCTGATAGCCTTTTTCTTCCTGAACATGATGGTGGTGTTTATCTGTGCCAGAAATACGGGAAGGCAGGGGATGGCATTGAAATATGGAGCGCTCTTCTGCATCGTTTCCTTACTTTTCGTCTCACCCTGGTACATGATGAATTATGTTTCAACGGGAAATCCTTTCTATCCATTGTTCGACGGGATTTTTCAGGAGTATCATCATAATGCTTCAGATTTTAGGGGGCAAGTGCTTAAATCTCTTAAGGAAAATGCTAGCAGCGGCCTTTTCCAGACAAGAATCGTGTACTATGGAGAAAGCTTCTGGGAAACGATTCTTGTGCCTCTGAGAATATTTTTCCAGGGCAAAGATGATTCCCCGCAATACTTCGATGGGGTTTTGAATCTGATCCTGATTGTCTTTCTGCCTTTTTCATTTATGGATCGTCAATATCGGAAGGAAACTGTTTTGTTTTCAGTCTTTACAGGATTTCTGATCTTTGTTGCTTTTTTTACCGAGGTTATAAGGATCCGCTATATCCTGTCCATCGTGCCTTTCCTGTCGATACTGTGTGTTCATGGAATGAGAAACATTCTCAACTTCAAATGGGATGGACCCTTGTTTGCGAAGTATGGATTGAAGTCAGTGGTCTTTTCTGTTCTAACATTGTGTTTGCTGATGAACTCGATCTACTTGAAAAATTATTTTATGTCAGTTGATCCGATGCCCTATGTATTAAATCATGAGACAAGGGATGCGTATTTATTGCGTCATGTGGATAGTTATCAATCAATCAAGTATATTAATGACCATTTGCCTCAGAACGCCTGCGTTCGCTTAATTTACATGGGAAGAAGGGGATATTATCTTGATCGTGCCTATGTCCACGACCGCTACTTCGGTATGACGGCAATCAATGAAATGATCGAGACATCAAGTGGCGATAAATCACTGAGAAGCTATTTCAAAAGCCAGAAATACTCACATCTGCTGGTGCGTATAGATTTGTTCGAGCGATATTTAAAAGAGAACTGTTCAGAGGTGCAGATATGTGACTTTGCACGTTCATTCAATAGCAGTACAAAGTTGTTATATGCATCTCACGGATATGCAGTTTATGAAATTATTGGATGATCCGACTGGCACGGGCCACGGTGTTCCGGGGAACCTTTCCCCGGATGCCCCCGGGGGATAACGTTTTGATTGGGTTGCTCTCAGGCTTGCCACAATGTCATTTTACACGTTAACGTGTTTTGTATTAATGAGTTACGGCATCTTCAAAAATCAACGTTGGGGCAGCAGTGAGATGGCACAATAACTTATTTGTTGGATAATATATGAAAGATCACCAGTACTGAACGTTGATGCAAAATATCCATCCCACCCTCCTTGTCCTGACCTCGACCTTTCCCAGATGGTCGGGAGATCGGGAACCCCCCTTTGTCTATGAGCTGTCCAGGCGGCTGGCTCGCCATTTTACCGTGCATGTTCTTGCACCACATGCGCCTGGGACGAAAGAAGTTGAGGAAATGGACGGTATCCGAGTGTTCCGGTTCCGTTATTTCTGGGGGGAGGGAGAAAAGCTCGCTTACGAGGGCGGTATTCTTGGCAGTTTGAAGCAGCATCCCCGGCGTTTTCTTCTGGTCCCTTTTTTCCTTGCCGGCCAGTTGGCCGCACTATATCGACTGCTCAAGTCAGGCCATTATGAAGCAATCCATGCACACTGGTTGCTTCCGCAAGGTTTTGCGGCGATTCTTTCGCGGAAGTGCGCAGGAGCGGAATGCCCGATCCTGTGCACTTCTCATGGCGGGGATCTGTTTGCTTTAAAGGGGAGCCTGTTCCGGATTCTGAAACGCTTCGTCCTTTCCCGAACCCAAGGGCTCACGGTGGTCAGCCGGGCGATGAAGGAAGAGGTGCTGCGGCTGGGAAGCCGCGAACTCATCACCGATGTCATTCCGATGGGTGTCGATCTTGAAAAAACCTTTATTCCGCCACCGAATTCCGCTGCGCGAATTCCCGGACAGCTGCTGTTTGTCGGACGGCTTGTGGAAAAAAAAGGACTGATTTATCTGCTTGGAGCCATGCCCGCCATATTGCAGGACAATCCTGAAGCCCGTCTGCTGATTGTCGGCAGTGGCCCGGAAGAGCAGAATCTAAGAAAAGAAGCGGAACGTTTGAGGCTGCATTCGAGCGTCACCTTTCTAGGATCCTTGGGGAACCAGGATCTGCCTGCACTCTACCAGAAGTCGGAAATTGTGGTTTTTCCCTCGATCATTGCTGCAGATGGAGACCAGGAAGGTTTCGGGCTGGTCCAGGTTGAGGCGCTGGGATGTGAATGTGGTGTTGTCGCAACGGATCTGCCGGCGATCCGGGATATTATGAGCGATGGAAAAACGGGATTCATCGTTCCGCAACGAAACGAATCGGCATTGGCGGAAAAAATCAAATTTCTGCTCAATAATCAGGATGTGAGGATTGAACTGGGGCGCCAAGGCCGGGCTTTCGTTCGGGAAAGGTACGACTGGGATATTATTGCGGAGAGATACAAGGGGATGATTGAAAAGATTATGGCAGCCGGTGAGCCACCGAGATGACTTTCCTCACAACAGGATGAAAGCAGGCGTGCCAATGCTCCTTGTAGGAGCCTGATTTTTGTCTTGACACGGGGTAGTGCCTCAACCGGTTACCCTGGAGTACCGCGGTCAAGCATCGTGTCAAAAAGTTTAGCATATTCCCTAATCATGCGGTCTCGGGTGAAGTACTGCTCTACACGGGTGCGATTGAATTCTCCCATGTCCCGCCGCAGTTCGGGCATCTCGGCAAGCATGTTGATCTTTTCCGCAAAGGCATCGGAATGGCCTGGTTCACAGAGGAAGCCGCCTTTGCCGTCAATGACGAGTTCAGGGATGGCCGAAGTGTTGGATGCGACAATCGGCAGCCCGCAAGACATCGCTTCGGCGAGAACCAGACCAAACCCCTCACGGACAGAAGGAAAAAGCAGCATGTCGTATTGCCGGTAGAGTTCAGGCATCTCCTTCAGGGGAACATTTCCCAGATCTATCAGGCCGGAGACGGATGGAAGAGGTGTTTTCGATCTTAAACCGCGGGTATACCCGATGGTGATGCCGGGGTTCAACTTTCGGGAAATGGCGGGGAGAAGAAAGGCCCCTTTCCGTCGGTGGAGATTCCCCGCAAAAAGAATCCGGATTCCCTTCCCCGCGGGTTTCTTGTTGGCCGGATAAAATTCGGCCGTGTCGATGCCGTTGTAAATCACTTGAATGTTCCGGGTAACTCCCAGCTCCCGATGGGCGCTTTCCGCCAGAAACCGACTGACAGCGGTGATCGTGTCGGCTGCTTTTAAGGAGGCGCGGGTGAACCAGCGCAGGTCGGTTTTATAATGAATGCGCTGGATCAAGGTGCTGTGAGGCATCATCATGGCGTCTAGAAAAAAACTGTGGAGTGTGAGGACTAGGGGAATCCCCGGACGGCGGAAGAATATCCCGTAATCCGACGTGGTGTGAATCAGGGAAGGCTTTCGGCCCTTTAATGAAAAAGGGAGGGTGGTCGGGAAAAACTCCCGCATGGGAGAGTAGGGGCAGACACGATACCCTTTAATCCCTGATTCGAGCATTTTGTGCAGGACAAAAGCGCCGTTACCGGTAGGCATGGGGCTGAGAATCATGGGGTCTTTAACGTGACGGCAGCTTTATTCTGGTTGAGGTAAGCTTGTAAGGGACATAGATTTGCCTGAAGATCAGTTGCATAAATTTCCACATAAGCCTTTTTTCGTTCGCTTTCTGAATGAGATGTTCTTCCCTGAGCCGTTTTCTCAGATAATTCGAATTGCTGCTGACACCATTGCAGCCAATGACAGCGGCGGGCATAGACTGTATCAGTACGGAACAGCTTGCCGAATCAAGTGCCCGGTAAAAAAAATCATAGTCCAAAGCAATGGAAATCTCTTTTTTGAAGCCGCCTATCCGTTCAAAAACCCGTTTATGAACAAACGCCCCTGAGTGAGGAAATGTGGTTTTAAAGTGATACCACCAAGGTGTTTTTATGGGGTTGAAAGGAGTCATCTTTCCGTTCTGACCAATTTTTAAAACGGGGTAACTGACAATATCATAAGTTTGACCGACAGCAACAGGATAAACCTTTTCACAGACATCGCGGGATATAAGCCGATCATCTGCCTGCAGGACCAACATATATTGTCCCTTTGCCATACGGATTCCCTTGTTCAAGGCATCGGCGATTCCGTCATCTCTTTCTGAAAGGTAGGATATTCGATGGTACCGGGCCGCATCCTTGATTACAGCCAGGGTGCCGTCCGTTGAACCTCCGTCAATGATGAGATGTTCTAGTTGTGAAAATGTTTGTTCTGCAATGGAATCAATGGTATCCCGGATCGTGTCGACACAGTTCAGTGAAGCGGTGATAATGCTGAAGAATGGATGATCGGTTTTCATGAGTCAGCTGTCCGCGCTACATCTTCGATGATTGTCTGGAATTTCCCGTTGAATGAATTTTGATTCCACAAGGCCGCCCGTTTTTTTCCGTTTCTGCTGAGCTGTCTGCATAAATCGTCATCGGTCCATAATCTTTTCATGGCGTTCATCATTTCATCTACAGCGTTTGGATTGAAAAACAAAGCAGCATCTCCTAACTGCTCGGGCATGCCGTAGATATTTGAAACGGCCATGGGACATCCCGTGGCACATGCTTCCAGAGGAGGAATATTCGTTGGGCCGAAAAAGGATGGAAAAATGAGTGCTCGCGTCCGGTGGTAAAGTTCGGGCATGTCTTCGCTGGAGACGTAGCCGAGGATGGTGACATTGTTGGAAAGATCCATCGAATTGAGATATTCCAATGTTTTTTTGTAAGCATTTTTTGCCGATCCGACCAGCACAAGGTGAATGTCGTTGATTTCGCGCTTCAGGCCGGCTAAGGCTGCAAGCAGGTTGTGATGATTCTTGTGCTTCCAGAACTGGGCCGGATAGAAGAAAAACTTGCGAGGCAGTTCATATTTTGTATCAAAGTTTATGGAATGGCCTTGCGAATTTATATACCCCGGTGGGACGTATGGCAGGACATGGATACGATCTGCATGGACCTTGTAGGATTCCATGACTTGTTTCCCCCCGCAGTTGGAATCGACGAGGATGCCCCTGGAGTATTTGCAGATGGCCCGATAGTGCTTTTCTCTACGCAGATATTCCAGTGGCGCGGCAGCTTCGGGGAATTTTCTTTCATAACGATGCATCAGATCATGAATAATTCCCAAAGAATTAAGCGGAAGGAGATATGTCCAGGTATCTTGCGAAGGAAAGATCCACAATGAACAGCTTTCCTCAATCAGGCGCCGGGAAAAGGCAGGATTGAAATTGAAGAACGCTCGCTGCCAGAAAGAAATCGGCAGGTTTAAAAGGAGCCACCCCTTGCCCTTGAAGATGCGCCATAAAAGATTTTGTGATATCCGGAAATGCTCAAGGCCCAGAAACTTGAGATGTTCTTCCCAGCGCTCCGTTGTGCAGGCAATGATCGTTTTGTATCGATCTTTCGGCAGGGAAGCCGCAGCATCCAGTATGGAAAGGCCGTACTGAAACATTCCCCCGGATTCTGGTTCAGAGCCCAGGTAGATGCCTATTTTTGTTCGTGATGATTTGAGTTTATCCTGATCCAGATATGTATTCAAGATGACTCCATGAGATAATTTGCCTCCAAACGTGGCATGGCTGGAAACATTTTACTGAAGCGGTAGTTGGCTCACCGTTGAAAAAGAAAGATGGTCTTATTATCATGGTACTGAACGGTTCAACAATCCACGGGAAATAAAAATTTAAGAGTCCCAAGAATGTCTCTTTCATAATAATACCATTGACTTCTTCGCCGGAACTGGAACAGGCGGAGCAAATATGGAGTGTGATTACGAAGTAATTATTTTGTTATGATAGACTGGATGCCGTTGTGGAGCAATCCGATTCAGGCTTGGTAGTAATGGCGGCAAAAAAGTCAGCGATTCGTCAGCTGACAAATTGGCATCGGATCAGTTCCATATTGGAAATATTTTCATCAATCGGTGATCCGCGTGCCGGTCATGGTGGTCAGTTGGCCGTAATTTCACCGACTGAACTATCAAAGGTGACGGTTTTATTTGTCTTCGTAGAGGTAACCACCACTTTATACGTTGCGGGAGGGCCAGCTGTTAACGTGATCGTTGCCGTATTGTCGGAAGAAAGGCTGTTAAGACCATAAGCTGAAAGGTTAGCTACGGTCGCTGTGTACACACCGCCGTTGTCTGAATTAAAGTAGGCTTCTTCGGCATTCCTGATGCTGTTGGCATCCGCCTTCATCGAGGCCACAAAGCCAGCCTCCCGATACTTGGAAAACTGCGGAATGGCAATGGCTGCAAGGATGCCAATTATCGCGATGACAATCATGAGTTCGATCAACGTAAAACCTTTTTTATCGCTCTTTGCTCTGAATTTTTTAATCATAGCCCCAATCTTTTCTGATGAATTGATTTTCATTTCTCATAAAGAACTGACTGATTAAGACGATTCGGTAATAGAGCAAAAGAAATGCCAGATAATTCGATTGCTGATCTTTTTCAAGGTTACGTCAAAGTCCGTCAATCGATATCGATATCATGAGCCTGCACAACAAAGTGCCATTTGATTTTTATTAAATAAATACCATGCTTTGTGAATCTAGGTGGCTTGCCCTTTTAATCATTTCAAGACAAGCATTCTTCTATGGCTATTAATTTTAATACAATGAAATACAAATCAGGTTGTTGGGAACATCCTTGATCGTTCTCCTCTGTGGTTTCCATCACGATCAAGACCTGTGATTTTTACCGGTTTCTGGTCATTTTCCCCGCTATTTCACGAATCCACCTGATTTTATGGTCCAGAACGCCTCCTTATGCGCCATCTGGACGTCTGTGGTGGTCGATCCGCCTTTGTTTTATCTGGAAATTGTCCTGACGCACCCATCATTTATTAAACAGTCATTGTTTATCCAATTATCAATGTCCGCAGCCTTTCGAAAATTTTCATTTGTATACAATTTTAAGTCGTAGACGTTTCTTTTGTGAAAATACATGATCCTGGCCGGTATAAAATGCCATGAAAGTTTTCCTGCTGCTACCTTGGCGAGCGTAGCAGATAATGCCTTTATGAAATCTATTGCATTTCTTCTGATCATTAATGGGATAATCCGGCCTCTTTCCCTATGCTTCCTGTAATCGGTATAGGAATCACAAAATCCTTGGTTGCCTATTCTCTTGATCAGATAATCAAGCGTGGTTCTGCTTTGGGGAATCATGTGATATATGATCGAATGAGATGTGTACGCAAATTTATAGCCTAGATTTTTTATTTTTATATTCAGGCCTGTTTCTCCGTCACCGATCCAAACCCCGGCCGTATTTTCGGGGTTAAAACCGCCTGCCTGGAAAAAAAGCTCACGTCGAATAGCTTGATGGCAACTGAACACAAGATCGTTTTTTGAGACAATCAGTTCCTCAGGTCTGTCCATTTCCGTCAAACTCAAGTAATGATTCCAAAGGAAACGGCGGATCCAGGCCGGCGGTTCTTCCTTAAACAGGGGAAGAATAAGGCCGGTTGCGCAACCGACTTCGGGGAACAGGTCGAACACCTTGACCAACTCAGTCAGTAAAGCCTTATCGGCTACCATATCGTCATCTGTAAAGTACAGGATATCGCCCCCTGCCTTCTGTGCCGCGCTGTTTCGCGCATAATGGACCCCCTGGCGAGGTTCAAAAAGGTATGTTACGGGAACGGCCGAGTTGTCGACATAATGAGAAGCGATCTCCCTGGTTGTATCCGTTGAATTGTTGTCCATTATAATAATTTCATAACGGTCACTCGGATAATCCTGAGCCAGAAAGCTGGCCAATGTTACGGGAAGCATCTGTGCCCGGTTATAAGTAGGGATAATGATCGATACAAAAGGCGATCTGGACATGGATTTTTTCTCGTTATTTATTCTTCTGCATCCTATAGGTCAGAAAAATGCTGCAGTCGTTGCACACGAGCGTTTCTTCGGCCTTCCTGTCTTGAAACATTCTTCGCGCCCGTTTGAATTTGTCCGTGTTGTACATCTGCTGGATCGTCATCGTGTTGTCCCACTGGAAGAAATCATCCGCCGGGTCCGTGCACCAGCAGCACGGAGGGATGCTTCCATCTTGTTCAACAATCAGGTAATCGTATAAAAAGGGGCATCTCTTTCCCAGCATCGAAAAATTGACATCGAGATATTTGCGTCTGGCGATTTCTTCTTCCGAAAACCACTGAAAGGCCCTGGCAGTATCTCTGTCTTTAAATACGGTTGTCATATCGCAGGAATAATACCTGTCCGCTCCCCATTTCGTATAATTCTCAGCAATTACTTTGATTTGATTGGTCGTATATTTATTGCGAAGATATTGTAATGAAATAACGGGATAAACGCTATTATAGGCCTTCTTGTAATCCGATAGTTTGTTTAAATTCCAGAGGACGAGATTGAAGTCTCCCCCGATTCGATACCGGGAGTAATCTTCCTGGTTGATGCCATCGAAAGAGACAATTAAATGTTTCAGTCGAAATCGAACCATGGCCTCCAGTTTTTCATCAATGTTTGGAAGGCTCAGATTGCTGCTTATCTCGGTATTTAAATCATATACATTGCAGTATTCCAAAATGTTTATGAAATCTTTGTGCAGCAGGCTTTCTCCCCATTTGTATAGCTGGACAAGGCCATGAAACTCTCTGATTTTGTCAATGATCGAGGTAAATAATTCATAGGTCATGAATTGTTTGCTTTTTTGTTGCCTTTTCAGTCCTGTGATGCACAGGGGACAGCTCAGGTTGCAGACATTCGTCAATCCGATGGCGAAAATCCTGGGAATATATCCCCTTGTAAATGTTTGTCTGAGGACTGATTTTAGGGCGGAAAAACCCGCAAGAAGATCTTCATTCATGGGTCATAACGGATAAATTTGAAGAACTTTCCTAAGATTATGAAATAAAAAACTTTGAACTTTTTCGCCGGGGTCAGCCTCTGGCGATACTTCTTGATCAGTTGTCTGAACCGTACATCGCCAGAACCCCTTTTCATGTCCTCGAAGGTTTTTGTCCCTTGAAGATACCGATAATTGCCAAACGATTCATTAACGTAAACGGGCTTCACATGCATCGCCGCCCGGAGGATGAAATCCAGATCCAGGGTGTAGTGTTCACGGATATCATAAAAACCGATGATATCATGCAAAGATCGAGAATAGAAATAAGCTGATGGATTAACGGGAAAAGGGAATACGGATACCTCTGCCGATAGAAGTTGCGTCAGGTCGAGATGCGCCGGTTTGTTTGTCTCGATAAGTTTCCCATGCTCACCCCACATGTGGCAGTTGCCCACGAGTAAGGAAGGTTCCGGAAGGGTTTTCATCAGGTCGATCGCCTTCTGCAGCGTACCCGGAGAGTAATAATCGTCCACGTTGAGGAACCCGAGAGTATCGCCGTCGGCCATTCGGATTCCCTTGTTCATGGCGTCGGACTGTCCCCTGTCCTTCTCCGACACCCAGCGGATGTGCTTATAATGTTCCGCATAGTGTTTGATGATTTCAATCGTGCCATCGGTTGAACCGCCATCGACGATAATATGTTCCACATCTCGACATGCCTGTTCGATCACATTGATAACGCAGGATTCAATGTACCGTTTTCCGTTATAGACAGGGGTAATTACACTGATCATTTAAAGGCGGCCATTCTCATTTTGGGAATATGTCTGCATATCTGATGCCTGCGGATACAAACATTTCGGTAAGACGATGATTGTGCCATCGGAGGTGAACGGTTGCATCTTATATCTTACACATATCAATCCATTGGTCTTGTCAGCTCTGCTGCCATTCATAATTCAACAGTTTTGATGCAGCCATGGCAACTTCTTGAGGAGACACTCCTGTGATACATTCTGCTTCGTCATGAATGCATTGCCAGTTGCAGTGAAAACATCCCGTTTTATTCGTCAGGAAGATATGTTTCGCAGGATCTCCCCAAGGGACAAACCTGCCGAAGTGACCGCCACCGACAATGCCGATTGCCGGAACGCCGGCAGCGACGGCCATGTGCAACCCCGATGTATCCATGCTGATCAGCAGATCACAGGACATGATGGTTTTCACCAAGGTTCGAAGCGTCGATTGTCCTGTGAAGTCCAGAATTTCAGCATTCTCACAGTTTGCTTTGATAAAGAGCGCCGCTTGCTTGGCCAATTCCCTGTCCTCGGAGCTTCCGAAGATAACATAGATCTGTTGTTGGCCTAAACGTTTTGCAAGCTCCCCATAATTATGAGATTCCCAGCGTCTTTCCCTATGCGAAGCACCGGGAAACAGCCCAATGACATTCCGTCCATTCCGTTGTAATCCATGAAGATGATTTTTTTCTGAATCGTCCAGCCAGAATTCAGGCCTGATGTCATCGAGGGAGATGGCCTCGCATCCCATAAAAACGAGAAAGTCCAATGTAATCAAAAGTTCGTGCACCCAGGGATCGCTTGTGGAAACATCGAGCTGTTTTTTCAAGAGCGAAGAGGGTTTCAATGTTTCCGGATATCCCTTCCCCGGGGCGTTGAGGTTGCAGCCGGTCATTCCAAAGGTTTTTCCCCCATTCAGGCAGTCGATAATTCTCAGATGAGGGACTTGCGGGGACTTGACGGGATAAATAACGATGTCGAAGGGCCTGTAAAAGAAATTCCAGAGCTTGTTGGCAATGGTGATGGCGCGTTCCATTTCCGGTTTCACGGTGAAGCCCTTATGTTCAACCTTCCCCCGCCACGTTAGCTCATCAACAGGAACACAGGCGTCGATGTGAGGACATAATTCGACGAGATTGACAATGTGTGCCTGCACGGCCAGTGTAATATGCGCTTCAGGATAAAGATTGCGGATGTGCCGGAGCGCCCCGGTGAACAGCAAAACGTCACCGATGTTATCCGGCCTTAAAATGAGAACCCTTGTACGATCCATGTTGAGGTGGCGTGTTTCTCCCGCAGTTGATGACGACGTTTCCTTCATTCAACATTCTTTTTTTCTTATCTTAACATCTTAATGAGTTTAGAAAGATTCCTTTTCAGCTGAAGTGGGCGGTTCGTGTTTATTCCCGGATAGCCCAGCGCGATATATTTCTGCGGAGGAATCCCCATTGCCAGGGCTTTTTCAGCGTAATCGACCATTGCCTTGGCATGGAGCTTAAGGCCTTTTCCCCAGGGCCCTCCATTCCAATCACTCCTGACATTAAACCCCTGTGCTTCCAGATAATCTCTCAAGGCAGGTGAAACAGATGCATATAGAGAAAGGACATTCTGGAAGCTGGCGGGATTTGGCCAATCAATGGCATCTGAAATCCATCGCGATGCGGCTGCGATATTAAGCGCATTTTTGTATTGCCAAGGTGAGACGCACCTGGAATCGCTTTTGCCGTGAGCAGATGGTGATGTTCCGCTTGATGAGGCCTGCTCTGATAGGACCTGATCGACGAGTGCAATGAGGTAACCGGCGAGCTCACAGACCCTCTCTGTGAGCTCCTCAAGCATAGAAAAACGCTCCTGATGGAGATCAAACCAGGTAGCCCTCAAATTGTCAATACGCGACACATACTCCTTATAGTCATCCGGAACCGGTAGATTGGCTTTTTCCGCCAGTTGATACGTATATTGAAGGCTATGGAGCATGCAGAGCAAAATGCGCAGCCTGATCGGCTTGGTCCACGCAATCCAGAGGATATCAGCGGGTATTTTAACAATAAGATAATCAACCAGCATTCCCAAGTATACGCCTGCGGCATCGCCGTCCGGCATTGACGGCGGTGCCAACGTATCGCCCCAAAGATGCCTGATATTGAAGATGGGGTACCAGCAAGGAAGATCCGCCCATGAGCTTTCGGGGCAGATATAGGGCGCATGGGTCAAGCGGCATCGGATCCATTCCGGAAAGGACTCCGGCTGGTATTGCTGCCAATCCTGGATGGCGTTGTCCTCATAAACCAGGATGAAATCAAGATCGGATATCCCCGGGGCGGCGATGCGGCCTATCTGGTAGATTGCAACAGGAGGCTTGAGCATTTTTCCCCAATGATTGACGAGATAATCGGCGGTTCTGGTGTAGCTTGAGAGCACCATTTTCCGCGGGATGTCGATAAAAGGGCCATTGGCCAATCCGTGGAATAAATTGCTGCTGAAGGAATGTGGCTCCTGCTGGATAACGTTTCCTTCCGAGCTCCGGCAGGATTCCGTCCTTTCAGGTGTCAAGCGTTGCTGCATTGCTTCAAGCAGCTTTAAAACTCTTGCGGAATAATCCATTCCGGTTTTATGCTGTACTTCCCGAGCCCGTTGCGCATTAGAAGAATGACCTTTGGCCCACTCCTGTAACAGAAAGGGCCAGCGAAGCAGGCGTGAAGACCACAGGAGCGCTCGACCGGGTCTGGGGCGCGGTCCCAGTGTCGCTCTCACATCGGTTGCAGTTCTGACGGGTTCCCATTCTTCGGGAGAAAAGTCGGGCTCTGTTCGTGGAAAAGAATCTCGCTTGAAGAGAAAGGCGCCGGTAAGACTCTGGTAATAAAGGGTTGGCAAGAGCATGGTACTTCCTAACACCCATTCAATGTCAAAGCTGTCTTTTAATGGGTTCGGATTGGAAGCCCGTCTCTGAAAGAAATCTTTAAACAGGTCCAGCATCTGATCTGACACATCGATGGAATCTCGTGCCCAGATCTCCAGATCATCGTTTTGTTCAAGCAAATCAACCCCATAGCCAAAGAGTATTGAAGGGAACATGGCTTCAGGGTACCATGCCAAATCAATTTCGGGGATGTAGTAAGGGCCGTGATGCATGAAGGGATCGAAGGCATAAGTCAGTGTCAATATTTCTCTTGCCAGGTTGCGAAGCCGCAGCAAGGCTGCCGGGTCTTTGAGTACGGATGTTTTTACGACAAATGCCAGGTCCATATCACTGAAACCGATGGTATCCTCCAGTGTGGCAACGCTGCCGTGAACAATTGCCCTTTTGAAAAAGATCCCGCCCGCTTCATCAAGAATGCGATGGAGCATGTGCACAGGACGGTAATGAGGCTTAAATCCGCCCTCATTGAACCATGAAGCGTAATCTTTTCCTGAAGAGGCAGTCGTCCGGCTGGTATTCGTCTTGGGAATATGCCGCTCCCAGGCTGAAAAAAACCCCGCTAATGTTTCTGCATATTGCCGAGGTGATACATGTCCGCGATAGATTTGCAGCTTCTGGATGTTCAGAGCCGCTCCGCAAAGCTGAAAGGATTTTATGCAGTCCAGCAGAGGCGTGATGCGAAGGAAACATTTTTCAACAAGCGAATGCCTGAAAGTGTCTGCAGAAAAACTTCCGTAAAGAAAATAACTTAGAGCATCGTTCAATGTCTTCTGCAAAGGTGATAAATTCATGATGATCATGCGATCTGCACTCAGTTGACCGATACATTCTCACCGTCAGGCAGGCAACGAATCCTCCATGGAAAATCAACAAGAACAGATCCTATGTCCTGTCCATCGAAGGCATAATGCTGAGATCCGCACTCAACAATCTGAAAGCCGATGACATGTTGTCTTCCATCAAACAATTGAATGTTGGGCTGATGTATTCCAGCCGTGATCGTGTAGCTTCCCGGTGCCAGAAAATTTCCGGGGATTTCAACGGAACCGACATATTCCCCCGGGGGGTATTCATTTTTATAATGATGAATTGAAGTGGATTGGGGGCAGTAGAAAATTTTGGAGCCGCATTGGTTGAACAATGAAAAAGAAACCTCTAAGCCTCTAATAGGACGAAGGATTTTATATTCAAATGAAATCGTTAAGGACCGGGAGACGTCGATCTCACTGCAGATCTCTCCTGACGAACTCCGGATGGAAATCCCCGTGAAAAATGCATCCGATCCCGTTGGGGCCAGTCTTATCTGTCCCTCGCGATCCTTCCGGCTGTCGGACAGATACTGAGCAATAGCGTCTCCGGAATCGCGGATCATGACGAGGCTGCCGTTCTTCAGAAGCATGGTCTTTCTGCAAAGCATCTGAATTGCCCCCATGTTGTGGCTTACAAACAATACGGTTCGGCCCCCTCTGGCAACGTCTTCCATTTTTCCAAGGCATTTCTTCTGGAAAGACAGATCCCCCACCGCCAGAACCTCGTCCACCACCAGGATTTCAGGCTCCAGGTGAGCGGCCACAGCGAAGGCCAAGCGCACGTACATCCCGCTGGAGTATCGCTTGACCGGCGTGTCCAGGTATTTTTCCACCTCTGCAAACGCTACGATCTCGTCGAACTTACGCTTGATCTCTTTCCGGGTCATCCCCAGAATGGTGCCGTTCAGATAGATATTCTCCCGCCCGGACAGCTCCGGGTGAAACCCGGTACCCACTTCCAGCAGGCTTACAACCCGGCCGTCAATGGCAACCCGTCCGGCCGAAGGTTCGGTTATGCGGCTCAGTATCTTCAGCAGCGTGCTTTTCCCGGCTCCGTTGCGGCCGATGATGCCCACCGCTTCTCCGCGCTGGATCTCAAAGCTGACATCCTTGAGCGCCCAGACCTCTTCCATGGCATCTCCCTGGATGACGGGATTCCCACGGAGAAGATCTCTGGTTTTGCTCCAGACGCTTTTGGCGTTCTTCATCAGCACGTCGCGCAGCGCGAGATAGGAGTCGTTCTGGGCGTGGCGGCCGATGATATATTTTTTGCCGAGCCTTTCGGCTCGAATGACGATGTCGGACATGATCTCTGAATCCTAAATCAGGTCGGCAAAGGTTTTCTCCGTCCTGCGAAAACGGGATATGCCGAGCCAGAGGAAGAGAGTGATGACCGTAAGGCTGAGCAGGAGGCCGGGCAGATAGAGAGGGCTTTCCCCTCCCAGGAGGCACCAGCGGAATCCGTCTATGACCCCGACTAAGGGATTGAGGCTGTAGAGCAGCCGCCATTGTTCCGGAACGATGTTGCTGCTGAATCCTACGGGGGAAACGTAAATGCCGAATTGGACCACAAAGGGGATGACATGGCGAAAATCGCGGTACTTCACGTTGAGCGCTGTAATCCAGAGCCCGGGTCCCAGGCTGGCCAGCAGGGCCATAATGAGGAAGAACGGTAGCAGCAGGATGCGGCAGTCGGGAACAACGTGATAATAGATCATGATTGCGATCAGAATGACAAAACTGATGACAAAATCTATGAAGGTTGTGATCAGGGTGGCTGCGGGAATGATCAGCCTGGGAAAATACACTTTGCTGATCAGGTTTGTGTTGCTGATGAGGCTGTTTGCCGAATCCGTCAGGGAGTTCGAAAAGAGCGACCAAGGCAGCATGGCAGCAAAGACCATGACAGCGTAAGGTGTGTTTCCGTCGCTGGGAAGCCTGGCGATTCGACCAAAGATGACCGTGAAGACAATCATCGTGAGCAGGGGTCTCAGGAATGCCCAGAGGATTCCGATGAGGGTCTGCTTGTAGCGTACGGAGACATCACGCCATGCCAGAACCAGAAACAGCTCCCGGTAATGCCAGAGGTCGGCCCAGTAATTTTTCTCCGTACGGCCTGCTTCTATGATAATTGTATTCATAGTTTCATGAATGACCAATCCGCGAGCCGTTACAATTTCCTTGCCGCTAAAAGGATATTCCAGGTTTCTTCCGTTGGCGGACGGGATAAATTCCCGACATGGCTGAAGTGGATGTGCTCCATGGCCGCCTGCTGAATAAAAAAGGCTAATTCCTGGGGAAAGAAGTAGCGCATGGTGTGTTTTTCTACCACTTCCCGTTGAACCTGGCCGCTTTTCAGATGCCGCAGGTGATAATGGACTTCACAGAGATGCCGAAAGGAATCCAGGGTTCCCGATGCGCTCCGGATAATCTCGTCCATTCCAGTCCTGATGATCTTTTCCTTGGCCTCCGGCCTCTGCCTCAGGACAGCAGGGCCGTACCAGACGTCACAGATGAAAAGCCCTCCGGGATTCAAGTGGCGGCTGACGGAGTTCAAGGCCGCCAGAACGTCCTCATTGGTTGTCTGGTAACCCAATACGGCAAACATCATGAGGACGGCGTCGAATTTTTGGGGTATTGAAAACCGGCGGAGATCTTCCCTGAGAAATGTTATCTGCCCTTGAGCCAGAAATTGCGCTTTTAACCTGGCTTGCTGCAGCATGTCTTCCGCGAGATCGACCCCGGTGACCTGGTATCCCCGACAGGCCAGTGGGATGGCGTGATTGCCCGTTCCGCAGCCCAGATCGAGAATTGTCCGCACCTTGCCCGCTGCGAATTTTCTGAAGATCTCTTCGATAAGATCGCACTCGGACGGATAATCCTTGTCCTGATAGAGGATATCATAAGCTTCCGCATAGTCTTTCTGAAAAGGTGAGCTGCCCATGGCAAAATGTGGAAGAAAACAATAAAATCTTTTAGGATCCGTGATCCAGGATCCGTCTTTTATCTGCCGTTGGCGCAGAGTTTCAACTCAAAATATCTCTTACGGCTTCCGCAACTTCATCAATCTGTGATTCCGTGAGCGTCAGCCCGGAAGGCAGATAAAGTCCTCTGCGGGCCAGCCGCTCCGCCACGGGATAGCGTTCGTTCCCGAAAAGCCCCATCTGCTGAAAAACCGGTTGCTCGTGCATGCCGAGGAAAAACGGCCGGGTATCGATGCCTTTATCACGCAATCGCTGTGCCATTTGTGAGGCATTCATGCCCGTATCTTCGTGGAGTACGATCCCGAACATCCAGTAGATCGATTTTGCCCAGGGCTCTTCAACGGGAAGCTGCAGGCTGGAGATATCTTTCAGGCGCTCGCAATAGGCTTTGCCGATGGCCTTTTTCTTCTCCAAGATGGCCTCTATCCGTTCCAGTTGCGCTACCCCGATGGCGGCCTGCAGATTGGTCATGCGGAAATTATGGCCGGCTGCAGTATGCAGAAAACGCTGCTCCGGGAGAAAGCAGAGGTTGCGCAGATTGCGCGCCCTTTCGGCGAAGGCTGCGTTGCTGGTGATGACCATGCCCCCTTCACCGGTGGTAATGGCCTTGTTTGCATAAAAACTGAATACGCCCAGACCGCCCAGTCCGCCGCACCGCTTCCATGACGGACTGCTTCCCATGCGTCCGCTCAGGTATTCCGCGCCATGGGCCTCGGCGGCGTCTTCAATGATCGCCAGGGAATAACCCTCCGCCAACTCCTCAAGAGGGTCCATGTCCACGGGATGACCGTAAATGTGAACGGGCATGATGGCCTTCAGCCTGTGGCCGTTTCCGTTTTTTGCTTCCCGTTCCACGGCCTCTTTAACCCCATCAGGGGAGAGGCACCAGGTCCTCGGGTCACAATCCGCAAGAACTGGAATCCCCCCGTTGTAAATCACGGCCAGGGCGCAGGAAATAATGGTGAAGGTCGGCATGATAACCCGATCCCCCGGTTTCAGACCGATGCAGCCCACGGCGACCTGCAGGGCTGTCGTCCCGTTGCTCACGGCAATTCCAAATTTCTGCCCGCAATAAGCCGCCCATTTTTCTTCAAATATTTCAATAAAGCGACCGGACGAGGAAATCCACCCCGTACGGAGGCATTCCCGGGCGTATTCCTCTTCCTTTGCTCCAATCAAAGGTTCGTTAACGGGAATCATTGTCCATCTCCCCGGCTGCAAAGCGTGTCTTATCCTCCTCGCCGGCATAGGGTCCCTGCTTCACCTCGATCATTGAGGTTTCCTCCAGCATTTCAAAGGAATGCCCGCCGCCGCACAGCAGAATGAGATCCCCACCTTCCAGAATCCGGGATGCAATGAAGTCCCTTTCCGAAGAGTAGAGGTTCACCTTCAGCCGGCCGCGCCGGATGATCAGGACCTCCTGGGTGTACATGACCTGCCGAAAGAGGAAGTTGTGAACATGGGGAGCAATTTTATGACCAGGGGGATGTTTCATGCAGGCCACCTGCTGGGAAAAGGTGGGAGGCGTAAAAAAACGGATGCCCGGTTCGTCATATCCTGCCCGAATGATCAGGGCAAGGGGCTCCAGGCCGGAAGAAATGGTTTCAACAAGGGAAGGGGCGGATTCTTCAAGGCTCATGGGTTTGTTCCTTTTCCGTCTTATACTGTTGTGGCGTGGGGCTCTGGTGATCCGTGCGTTCATACCTGAGTTGGGCCACCTGTTCCGAAACCAGCCCAACCATGAAGACGACCACGGACATGGTCAAGAGCATGGCGGAGGTGGGGCCGTAGCGTCCGTCCAGGGTGAAAATTCTGAAAAGACCATATCCAAGTCCCGCTGCGAACATGAAGAAGCTGACCGGGAGAAAGACCCGCATGGGAGAGAAGAGGGTGGCAATCTTTAAAAGGATCAGAAGAAAACGGGCACCATCCCTGAAAAGGCGGATCTTGCTTTTGCCGATACGGCGGGCCGTGGTTATCGGGACATAGGTCAGGCTGTAGCCGGAGCGCACAACCGCCAGGGTCAACGTCGTCGGGTAGGAAAAGGTGTTGGGAAGCAGGGAGACGAATTCGCGGGCGATGACAGCCCTTATGGCGCGAAATCCCGAAGTCAGATCGTCAATTTTCCTTTTGCATACGTAGGATGCGAACTTGTTGTAAAAGGCATTGGCGAAATCCCGGTGCAGTCGGGTAGCTGAATGGCGATCTCGGGCGCCCACCGTCATGTCGTAGGCGCTCATCCGCTCCAGCAGACGCGGGATGTCTTCCGGGGCGTGCTGCCCATCCGCGTCGAGCATGACGAGGATGTTTCCCCTTGTATTGCGGATGCCCGTCTTGATGGCTGCCCCGTTTCCGATGGGATAAGGGTGGCGGATCACCACGGCGCCGAAGGACCTGGCGTTTTCGGCCGTATCGTCCTCTGAACCGTCGTCAACCACGATGATTTCATGGGATAATTTGCCGGCCTCCAGAACGATGGAGGAGCGCTTGACAATGTCGCCGATACTGGCGGCTTCATTGTGTGCGGGAATGACGACACTGATTTCAGGGCGGTCTGGAGGTTTCATTTAAAGTTTCCGGGTGGACAACGGCCGGATCCCTTCAGGGCTCAGCGTGGATAAGCGGCGACGACCAGGACCACGGTGTCTTCGTCCGAGTTGTTGGTCAGGCTGTGGAGATCTCCGGCGGGGATCCAGACGGCGTCACCGGCCTTTACGCTTTTTTCGTCATCGCCTACGCGCATCAAACCGCCGCCCTGAAGAATGAAGTAGATCTCTTCAACGGGATCGATGTGTGCTTCCAGCGTATTTCCCTTGGGCAAATAGGCATAAGCGAGAAATTCAATGCCCTGCATGAAATGGCTGGTCAGAATCATCCGGGCGATGCCGCCGCCATGGGCACGGTATGTCGTTTGCAGCACTTCCGGGTCATTCAGATTTCTTACAATCATGAGTTCCTCCTCGTAGAATGCAGTGATATACAACAGTTAAGGAAAGGCTGTCAAGAAACGATCCATTCTCATCAGAAAAACTTCCGTAAAACTGACACAATATGTTGAGAATTTACGGCATATCCTGTAGATAAGTTCCACTTTGCCATCCTGGGAAGCCTGACGGTTTTTGAAGGGGCAAAATATGGCGAATATCCTTTCCTGCGGGCTTCAGTGATGAAGAAAAGAAAAAAAACGGCTCCGGAAACGCCTGAAGCGGGGAAGCTCAGGAGAGAGCATAGATGGTGTGACCGGCACGGATATTTCATCGATGTAGAGGCCTGCGTGGCTCGTTCCGCCGAAAGGCCTTTCTGCCGCCGCTGCCTTTCGCAATGGAGGCAGCTTTCGCTTCCCTTTTGAGTTCGCGTGGTCTTGAGAAAAGACGAAAGAGATTGAAATGCTGATAAGAAATATGGTGATGGGGGACAATTTCCCTTGAAATAGGAAGGGGTTTCTATTAGCTTGGGGAACGTCAGGCATTTCTTTCCATGACTCTAACGGAGCATTTGAAACTTATGTCAAAATCCCTTGAAGAACTGCTGCTGCTCGTCAACAAGTCAAACCTGTCCTCTTTAAAAACCACCCTGGTTAAACTTATTGAAGTCATTCATAATCCTGATTCCAGCGTCACGGATTTGAAAAATCTCATCGAAATAGACCCTCCCCTGTCCGCCAACGTGCTCCGCCGGGCCAATTCCGCGTTATACGGGATGCGCAGGGGTGTCGCGAGTATCATGGATGCCATCATCTTCGTCGGATTTGACGCCATTGTAGAACTGACCCTTAATCAGAAATTTTTCGAGCTCTTCCAGGACAATGGAAGGAAGACATACGGCTATTCCCGGACGGCGCTCTGGGAGCATTGCATCGGGGTTGCCCTCTGCGGTAAACTTCTTTACCGGCGCGAATTTCGAAAAAGCGGGGGAGGGGTGTACACGGCCGGCCTTCTTCACGACATCGGGATTATCGTGGAAGATAAGTTTTTGCACGACGAATTCATTTCCATTCTGGCGACGAAGGAAAAAACTGAAAGCGATCTGCTCTCAGCCGAACGGGAGGTTCTGGGCTATTGCCATCAAGACATTGGGAAAATGCTGGCGGAAAATTGGAACTTTCCTGAGGAGTTATGCCGTGTCATCGGAATGGCGGAAAGCTCCGAAGCAGGGGATGCGGACCCCGCTCTTCTGATGGCTGACACGATTTATGTTTCGAATTGCGCCTGCCAGCTGCGAAAGGTCGGATTTTCAGAAACGAGCCGGATCGATGTCCCTGCTTATGAATTCCGCCTGAATCGACTCCAGATCAAGGGACGGGCTCTGGAAATCATCATGGATGAAGTGGAAGCGCAGATTGCACAGATGAAAAAGGACGGATGGTTTTGAGATGAACGAAACCGAGTCGAAAGACAAAACGATTCAGGCTCTGCAACGCCAGGTTGAGGATATGGCCATCCGGGTGAGGCATCTGGAGAATGACAATATATTGACGCAAGAAGAAAATGAAAGCGTCTTTTTGAAATATGTGGAGATGCTCAACGAATGGAGGAAAAAGAATTCCGAACTGGAAATCCTGAAAAAACACCTTGAGCAGAGAGTTCAGGAGCGCACGGTTCAACTTGAGAATTCCAACCGGGCGCTCTCCGAGGAGATTCGGAAGTACCAGATTGCGGAAGCGTCGAGGCGGGAAAGCGAGGAAAGATACCGGACTCTCTTTGAGAACAACCATACCGTCATCCTCTTGACCAATCCCCAAACGGGTCTCATTGTCGATGCCAATCCCGCGGCCTGCCAATATTACAATTGCAGCCGGGAAATGATGAGGCGGATGAAGGTGACGGATATCGATACGCTGACGGAGGTGCAGGAGTTTTTTGAAAGAAATCGGGAGAGTCAATTTACGAGCAATCACTTTTATTCGCAGCATCGTCTGGCCGATGGTCAGGTGCGGGATGTCGAAGTGTACGTCGGTCCGATCCATATCGATGAAAAGCCGCATCTGTGTTCCGTCATCCATGACATCACGGACCGCAAACGGATCGACGAGGAAATCACCAGGGTCCACAAACTTGAATCCGTCGGGATTCTTGCCGGAGGAATTGCTCACGACTTCAACAATCTTTTGGCCGTGATCATGGGGACCATCACCCTGGTGAAAATGATCAGCAAAAAAGATGACCAGATTTTCAACGAATTGAGCCGCGCGGAGGCGGCCTGCATCCAGGCCCGGGAGCTGACTTCAAGGCTGATTACATTTTCCGAGGGAGGAGGGCCGCTCAAGAGGATTCACCTGCTGGATCGTCTTCTCCAGGAATCGGCCAGCATTGCTCTGAGCGGTTCCAACATCCAATCTTCCTTTGAATTTCCAGAAAATCTGTGGCCCGCGCTGATCGATGAAGGACAGATGCAGCAGGTCGTCCTCCATCTGGTTAGAAATGCCCGTGAAGCCATGCCCGAAGGCGGAATTGTCACCATACGGGCGGAAAACATACGCATCATGAAAGGAGAAAACCCTGCGCTCAAGGAAGGCGCCTATGTGAAATGGTCGGTGGAGGACCACGGCAAGGGCATTCCGGAAGAGGACCGCTCCAGAATCTTTGATCCGTATTTTACGACGAAGTCCTTCGGAAATATCAAGGGAAAGGGCCTGGGACTGGCCATCTGTCATTCCATCATCAAAAAGCATGAAGGTCTGATCACCTATTCGACAGAAGTCGGCAGAGGGACCCGGTTTACCGTTTATATTCCGGCATCCCTTGAAGAAAAGGTTCTTTCCCAGAAAGATGTCGACCAAAAACCGGGCGGTGCCCAGGGGCGGATTCTGGTCATGGATGACGAGGAAACCGTTCGACAGGTCATGGGGCAGATTCTGAACCACCTTGGCTATGAAGTGGTTACTGCCAAAAATGGTGAGGAAGCCGTTGCCATGTACCGGGAAGCCAAGATGACCGCTCGGCCCTACGATCTGGTCCTCCTCGATCTGACCGTTCGAGGAGGCATGGGCGGGAAACAGGCCATTCAGAAAATGCTGGAGTTTGATCCCGATGTTCGAGCCATTATTGCAACCGGCTATTCCAATGACCCTATTGTGCAATCCTTCAGGGACTACGGTTTCAAAGAGGCGATTACAAAACCCTTTACCCTGATGACCTTGAAGTCTGCCGTCAGCGATGTCCTCTCCAGGGGGTAGCACGAACAGCGTGTTCCGAATAAACCGCTGTTATCCCTGCGCTTCCGAAAGGGCGGAAAGCATCTGCTGATGGATTTTTCCGTTTGATGCCAGTACGTGGGGGGCTGTCAATGAAAAGTTCCGGCCCCGAAGATCCGTGACGATTCCCCCGGCCTCCTGGACCAGCAGCGAGGCGGCTGCGGTATCCCAGGGCATGAGCTTCAATTCCCAGAAGCCGTCGAACCGGCCGGCGGCGAGGTAAGCCATGTCAAGGGCGGCTGCCCCGGCGCGGCGGATCGCCTGGGCTTTCATGATCATCGAGTTGAAATAATTCAGATTGTTGTTTTCACTTTCCCTGACGTCATAGGGAAACCCTGTGGCGAGGAGGCTTCGGGAAAGGTCGGCGGTGTCTGACACCCAGATGCGTTGACCGTTGAGCCATGACCCCTTTCCCTTTTCGGCAACAAACATTTCATCCATCATGGGATGATAGACAACCCCGACGATCAGATTTCCATCCTGCTCCAAGGCGATGGAGACGCAAAAGACAGGATAGTTGTGGGCATAATTGGTCGTTCCATCCAGGGGGTCGATGATCCAGCGGTAGCTCGAGTCTCTTTCCCTTTCCGGGGACTCTTCCGTCAAAACGGAGTGGTCGGGGAATTGTCGCTGAATGAGATCGAGAATCAGTGCTTCGGACATGCGGTCCGCTTCCGTGACGAGATTGACGACTCCTTTATAATCAATGGAATGCGGGGTGTTCAAATGGCTTTTAAGAAGCTCTCCGGCTTTTCGTGCCGCTGAAACAGCAAACTCGGTAAATGGATTCATTCCAGTAAAATCTCCTGTGTCGTTCCGGTTCCGTATCATCGTAACCCTTATCACACAAAAAAGACAAAAAACCAGGGTTAATGCCGGCGGATTTACGGGGGGCAACTTTGTATTGCGGAGCTCTTCATTTGATGTTATGCAGGATGAGTCCTGGATTCAGGGAAGGAAAAGAGGCGGATAGGCCATGAATGCAAGTGCAGAGCAGGTTCATGAGGGACTGAAAACGTTCGTGTCGGATTTGAAAGCCGTCAGGGAAGCGAAGGGGCTTTCATTGAAGGACGTTCATGAAAAAACGAAAATAAGTGTTTCGGTCCTTGACGCACTGGAGAAGGGCGAGTTCCACCTTTTACCGCCTGATGTCTATACACGGAACTTTGTCCGGAATTATGCCGATTTTCTTCAGGTGGACAGTCAGCCCTTCCTGGATTATTTCAAGCCTGAGAGCGAACAGGCTCCTCCTCCCATCCTTCAGAAGGAATTTGCGGGAACCTTTCCTTCCGATCAACAGCGTCCCTGGAAACGTCTGGCCCTGATCGTCTCCATTCTTTTTTTTATCGGCGCCCTTGTCTGGCTCTTTGCTTCGTACACCAATGAATTTCGGATTTTACCGGATTCCGGTTCGGGAAAGCAGGAAGGAACGGCACCTCCCGAAGAGGCGCCCGCCGATACGGCGGCGGCTATCAAGGGCGTTGCGACACCCCCGGTCCCAGCGGAACCCCTGCCGGCCGCACCGGATGCCATTCAGCCTCAGGCTGCCCTGCCGGAACATGCACAGACGCCGCCCTTACCGGAGGCTGGTGAACATGCCTCCAATCCCTACACACTTATTATTGAAGCGAAGGAAAAGACCTGGTTGCGGATCCGGACCGATGGCCAGGAGGCCACGGAAAGAACGCTGTCACCCGGAGATAGGTTGGACCTCAGCGCCAAGGATCGCTTTGCCCTGGATATCGGCAATGCGGCGGGTGTCCGGGTATTGTTCCAGGATCGGCTGCTGGAAAATCTGGGGGGGCATGGACAGGTTGTCCACCTCAATCTCCCTTGAGCGAAGCCGGCCGATCGGCCTGTCCACTTCATGATCTGTTTGACAACGATAAAATGTTATTTTATGCTGACAATCATGTTTCCTATGAAATGAAGCGAATTCGTTTTTCTGCAAAAGCGAATGTGCGCGTAAAGGAGAAAGAACTCTATGTTTGGAATTGGCATGCCTGAATTGCTGGTTATTCTGGTGATCATCCTGATCATTTTCGGCGCCGGCAAACTTCCGGAGATCGGAGGCGCAATCGGCAAGGGAATCCGGAACTTTAAGAAGGCAACAAACGAACCTGAAGAAATTGACGTTACCTCCCCTTCAAAGAAGATTGAGCCGAAATAAGACCACCTGTGGGATATCCCCTCCCGGCTGAAAAAAGGCCTTCTCCCGGCACGGAGTAATGGGGGAAGGGTTGCCGGGCCCAGCCTCAACGTTCCGCGATCGTCTTCTTCCCGTTTCAGATCAAAGCCGGCAGCAGGCGGTCAGAGTGCCGCCGCACAGGCGACAGAGGAATCCGAAAGCCCGCCTCCTGAGGGTCGGCTCCACCGGTCGGCGCGTCCGGTGAAGAAAGCCGCTGCATGTCAGAAGGGAACATCGTCCTCCGGTAGAGCTGCGGTGTCGTTGAAGGGCGAATAATGCCCATCGGGTGCGCTTCTGCTTTCACCCCGATCAGCCCCTTTAGGACTGAGCATCTTCATATCCTGGGCAATGATTTCCGTTGTATACCGCTTGACGCCGTCTTTCCCTTCCCAGGCGCGTGTGCGGATCCTCCCTTCGATATAGACAAGCAGTCCTTTAGCCAGGTAATTACCGCAGATTTCCGCCAGCTTGCCGAAGGTGACAATGTTGTGCCACTCAGTTTTCTGAACCTTTTCACCGCTTTTATCTTTCCACTGTTCATCTGTGGCCAGACTGAAGCTCGTAACCATGGCGCCATCCGGCGTGTATCGAACTTCAGGATCCTTCCCCAGCCTGCCTACTAAGATTGCTTTATTGATCATGGAATATCCGTCATCCTCCCCTGTCGAAGTCAACTGCAGATGGCTTCTGCTATACACAAATACCTCCGAATTAGCAATCTCATTTGAGCCCTGCCGCTGTTACCGGCCGGTCAAGATCGGGAGATCTGTCCTGTGTTTTCAAAACCTTCTTGACTAACGGGGAAAAAAACGATAGTGAACTTCGCTTTATAACGGTGTTCTGGTGACGATATGGCAGATAGTGAACTTTTTAGGAAAAGGATTGAGAAAATTAACGCCCTGAAGGCCGAGGGGATTGATTTGTACCCGAATGATGTCCGAGTCGACGACACAACGGCTTCGATTCAGGAGCGATTCGAGGATGCGGATAATGACGTTCTGGCGGGGCTTAATGAGCGGTTCACCTTGGCAGGCAGATTGATGGCCGTCCGGAATTTTGGGAAAGCGGCCTTTATCAATATTCAGGACCGTAAGGGAAAAATTCAGGCCTATCTCCACCGGAACGGAATCGGCGATGCGGCCTACGCCCTCTTCAAGCGGCTGGATGTGGGGGATATCGTTTTTGTTGGCGGAAGGCCCATTCGAACCAAAACGGGGGAGCTGACCATTGAAGTGGATGAATTGCGGCTGCTGTCCAAAGCCATTCGACCGCTGCCGGAGAAATGGCATGGTCTGACCGATGTTGAGGCCCGTTATCGGCAGCGGCACGTGGACCTGATCGTCAATCCGAATGTGCGGGAGGTCTTTGTGACCCGGAGCCGGATCATCAATGTCATCCGCAGTTTCATGGACGAGCGGGATTTTCTGGAAGTGGAAACGCCCATGATGCAGCCCAAGGCGGGTGGCGCAACGGCGAGGCCTTTCAGGACCCACCACAACGCCTTGGGAATGGACCTGTATCTCCGGATCGCCCCTGAACTTTATTTGAAGCGGCTCATTACCGGGGGACTGGAGCGGGTTTATGAAATCAACCGGAATTTCCGCAACGAAGGGATCTCCAGTTTTCACAATCCAGAATTTACGATGATGGAATTTTATCAGGCCTATGCGACCTATGAAGACCTGATGACCTTTACGGAGGAGCTGCTGACTTCCGTTGCGAAGCGCGTTCTTGGCAGCCTGAATTTCCAGTATCAGGGAATGGAGATCGATCTGACTCCGCCCTGGACGCGGATTTCGGTGAAGGATTCCATCCTCCGTTACGGCGGAATAGACCCTGAAATCCTGGAGCATCAAGGGAAGGCCTATGCCTATGCCCGCCAGCTGGGTTTGGAGGTCAAGGATACGGATGCCCTGGGCAAACTCATGACCGCCATCTTTGAAGAAATTGTGGAAAAGAAACTCGTTCAGCCCACGTTTGTGACCCTTTATCCCGTCGAGGTATCTCCTCTGTCCCGGCGCAATGCCGAGGATCCGGGCGTTACCGACCGCTTTGAACTGTACATTGCCGGCAAGGAGATCGCCAATGCCTTCTCCGAGCTGAATGATCCGGAAGATCAGCGGGGGCGTTTCCTCATGCAGGCCAAGGAACGGGAAGAGGGCAATGAGGAAACGCACGTCATGGATGAAGATTACGTCCAGGTTCTGGAATATGCCATGCCGCCGACGGCCGGCGAGGGAATCGGAATTGACCGGCTTGTCATGCTTTTAACGGATTCGCCGTCCATACGGGATGTGATCCTCTTCCCCCACATGCGGAGGAAAGAGCCGGGAGTGGAATAAGATTCGGCTTTTCGTTTCCTGAACGGCAGATATTTCTTCAACCCGGTGCGGTTATTAAACAAAATGCCCTATGAATTTTTCATCAATCTGCGCTATCTACGCGCAAAAAGGAAACAGGTTTTTGTTTCCATCATCACATTCATTTCCATAACGGGAATCTTTCTTGGTGTGGCGGCGCTGATTATCGTTCTGGCCGTGATGAACGGTTTTGAAACGGATCTGCGCAACAAGATTCTGGGGATTAATTCACACATCGTCCTGATGGAATATCAGGGGATGATGAAAAACTACCGTCAGGTCATGGGCGAGGTGAAAGAGGTGCCGGGGATTGTGGCCACCACCCCCTTTATCTACAGCCAGGCCATGCTTAAGAGTGAAGGCAGCGTCAGCGGCGCGGTTCTGAGGGGGCTCTCTTTGAAAGACGCCTTCGGAGTCCTTGATCTCGGGCGTATGAAGGCGGGAAGTATCCAGGCCCTTGCGGGAACGGAATCGCGCGACCGTGCCGCAGGGGAAGCGGATGCTCCGCCCGGCATTGTAATCGGCAAGGAGCTTGCTAAAAATCTAGGCCTGATCCTCCATGACCCTGTGTATATCATCACCCCCATGGGGGTCTCCACGCCGATGGGATTTGTCCCGCGGATGAAGAAATTCGTGGTCGTCGGCATTTTCGATTCGGGCTTTTACGAATATGATTCCACCCTGGCCTATGTGTCCCTGAAGGATTGCCAGGAGTTTCTGAACCTGGGGGATGCGGTTTCGGGTCTCGAGATCAAAGTGGACGACATCTATCGCGCCGACGCCATCGCCCGAACCATCGAGAAAAAGCTGGGCTTCCCCTACTGGGCCAGGCACTGGATGGAAATGAACAAGAATCTTTTCTCGGCCCTCAAGCTTGAGAAGCGGGTTATGTTCATTATCCTCAGCCTGATCGTGCTGGTGGCCGCCTTCAACATCATCAGCACCCTGATCATGGTGGTCATGGAAAAGAACAAGGACATCGCAATCCTGAAATCCATGGGTGCCACGTCAAGAAGCATCATGAAAATCTTCGTGTTTCAAGGGGTGACGATCGGAACGATTGGAACGGTTCTGGGAATGCTGGGGGGGTTGGCTCTGGCCCATAACCTGTCCGGGCTGTCCGTTTTTATCGAACGGCTCTTCGGATTCAAGCTTCTGCCGGGAGATGTCTACTATCTCAACCAGCTGCCTTCCCGGGTGGATTATACGGATGTCGCCGTCATTGTGGTTGGATCACTCATCATCTCGTTTCTTTCCACGCTCTATCCATCCTACCGGGCGGCACGGCTGGATCCGGCGGAGGCCCTGCGAAATGAATAGGGGGGACCAGAGGGGGATGCCGATCATGAGGGCAAACGCAGGAAGGGCGAGGGACTGCGGCGGAAAACGATTCCGGGGATGGGCGTTGTGATCCAGGTTCATGATCTCAAGAAGACTTTTGTTAAAGACGGCAGCCGGATCGAGGTGCTTCGTGGAATCAATCTGAGAATTGACGACGGGGATTCTCTGGCGATTCTCGGCGTTTCCGGCGCAGGCAAGACGACATTCGTCCACATCCTGGGGACGCTGGACAGGCCGACCTCCGGAACGGTGCTGTTTAACGGGCTGAATGTCTTTGACTGGCAGGAAAAAAAGCTGGCGTCCTTCAGAAACCGGAAGATCGGTTTCGTCTTTCAATTTCACAACCTGTTGCCTGAGTTCAACAGTCTTGAAAATACGATGATGCCGGCCCTGATCCACGGGATGTCGCGGCGCGACGCTCTTGCCAGGGCCGAAACGATATTGCATGATGTAGGCCTTGATGATAGGATGACGCACAAACCTTCGGAACTTTCCGGTGGCGAGCAGCAGAGGGTTGCCGTTGCCCGGGCGCTGATCATGGAGCCGGAAATTCTTCTTGCTGATGAACCCACGGGGAATCTCGATACGGAAACCGGCCGAAAAATTGAAGATATTCTTCTGGAACTGAACCGGCAAAAGGGAATTACCCTGATTGTGGTAACCCACAACCAGTCCTTGGCCGGCAGAATGTCGCGAAGCATTGGCTTGCGGGATGGGGAAATATATGCCTGTGCATAAGAAAATATCTCTAGTGATATGCGGAATCTTTGTGATCGGGCTTGCAGCCCTTCTGCTGGGAGCAGGAATTTCCACCGCCGGAGAGGCGGCGCGCATTGCCGTCCTTCCATTCGATATTTTTACCTCCGCGGATAAGGCGTCATTGCAGGAGGCGATGTCCCGGCAGCTGTCCAGCGAATTCCGCAAATCCAAAAATGTACGGCTGATTGAGGAAAAATCCTTTGCGGACGCCCTGGCCGATCAGGCGGTTACCGAAGCCCTGGGCTTTAAGATCGGGAGCATGACGGGTGCCGCTTATGTCGTTCTCGGAAGCCTCTCTGAATTCGGGGAAAGCCTCAGTGCGGATATCCGGGTTCTGGACATCCGCCGGTCAACGGCCCTGCCGCCCCTGTTTGTTCAGGGGAAACGGAGTGCCATCGACAAGCTTGCGGCGGAACTCAAATCGACCGTTCTCCTCAAGATCGCACCGGAATTGCGCATCGCCCGGGTCGAGATCCAGGGCAACCGGAAGATCGGTTCCAGCGCCATCCAACAGGTGCTGAAGAGCCGGCAGGGCGGCCTTTTTTCCGAGGAGGATGTTTCAGCGGACATCAAGGCCATCTACAAGATGGGGTATTTTAATGACGTGTCGGCGGAGACGAAAAGCACCTCCGAAGGCCGGATTCTTGCCTTCAGCGTTCAGGAAAAGGCCATGATCGCGGAGGTTCAGATCGAGGGCAACAAGGCGCTCAGCCGAGGTGACATTGAAGCGGTCATAAACGCGAAGCCCAAGCAGATTCTCAATGTGGAGAAGGTCAAGGCCGATGCCCAGAAGATCAAGGAGCTCTACGACGGCAAAGGGTACTACAACGCCGAGGTTCTGGATCGGATTGAATCTTCCGGACCCAAGGACATGCGTGTCGTTTACAGGATTAAGGAGCATGACCGGCTGTTTATCGAAAAGATCAGCTTTGAAGGAAATAAGACCTACACGGAAAAAGAACTCCGCAACATGCTCAGCACCACGGAAAAGGGCATCCTTTCTTTCTTCACCGATTCCGGGATACTCAAAAGGGAACAGCTCAAGCAGGATGTTGCCAAACTCAATGTCTTTTATCTGAACAATGGCTTCATGAACGCGAAGGTCGGAGACCCGGAAATTTCCCATGACCGGAAGGGCATCTATGTCAAGATTCCCATCACGGAAGGAGAGAGGTATCGCGTCGGAACGGTTGAGATCACCGGTGACGAACTGACCGTTTCACGGAAGGATCTGGTGTCTAAGCTGAAAATCGCCAAAAAGGAGCATTTCGACCGCGAAGCGATCATGAAGGACATCGATTATCTGACCCAGGCGTGCAATGATGAGGGATACGCCTATGCCGATGTCAGCCCCCGGACGGTGCCTCAGGAAAAAACCCAGTCCGTGGATGTCATGTTCGATATTACGAAAGGGCAGCATGTCTATTTCAACCGCATTGAAATAACCGGAAACACCAAGACGAGGGACAAGGTCATCCGGCGCGAGCTGGCCATCAAGGAGGGAGAACTCTACAACAGTTCGAATCTGAAGAAGAGCTACGCAAACCTCAACCGGCTGCGCTATTTTGAAGAAATCGACTTTCAGACGGAGAAGGGTCCGGATGAAAGCAAAACGGATGTCAATATCCGCGTCAAGGAAAAGCAGACCGGCCTTCTCAGCCTGGGCGCCGGTTACAGCGCTCAGGACCGCGCCATGCTGACGGCGCAGATATCCCAGCAGAACCTCTTCGGCAGAGGGCAGATCCTGAGCCTCCAGGCAAATCTGGGTTCGAAAACCACCCTGTACCAGCTGTCCTTTATAGAGCCCTACCTGATGGATATGCCCCTTTGGAGCAAGTTTGATCTTTGGAACCTTGAGCGGGAATACAATTCCTACGATCTGGATTCAAAGGGCGGGGGGATCACGCTGGGATATCCCCTCTGGCCGCAATATCACATCAACGGCTACATCGCTTACCGGTATTCGCTGGATGACGTTACAGACGTCGATGACGACGCTTCGAACTATGTCAAGGACCAGGAAGGCGAAAACACGACGAGCGGAGTGACCTTGTCACTGAGCCGGGATACGACGGATGACAACATGTTTCCATCGAAGGGATCGAAAAACAGCATTGCCGTGGAGTATACCGGCGGTCCCCTGGGTGGAACCGTGGGGTTCACGAAATACACGTTAAGTTCTACCTGGTTCTTTCCTCTTCCGCTGGAAACCGTGCTGGGAACCAGGGCCCGGGCGGGTTACATCTCGGCCCACAGCGACGAAAGGCTTCCCATTTATGAGCGGTTTTACCTTGGGGGAATTAATTCGCTCCGCGGATTGCGTGATGTGGGGCCCAAGGACGAAGAGGACGACGTGATCGGCGGCAAGACGATGTTCAACGTCAACGTGGATTTTGTCTTTCCGCTGATCAAGAATGCGGGGATGAAGGGCGTCATCTTTTTTGATGCTGGAAATGCCTGGGAAAGCGGTTACGATCTTGGCGATCTACGTCAGACGGCGGGCGTCGGCATCCGCTGGTATTCCCCCATTGGACCGCTCCGCCTGGAGTGGGGCTATGTGCTTGACCGCGAGGAAGACGAACCGGCGAGCCGTTGGGAATTCACCATCGGCATGTTCATGTAAGGAATGGTCAGATTATTTCACAGTTAAGGAGAGTTTTTTCATGAAGGATAAACTTTTGAGGATTTTGCTGTTGGTCTTTGGTTTTGTTTTTCTGTGTTCTCTACCCACAGCCCTGGCCGCTGAAAAAATCGGATTTGTGGATGTTCGGGAAATTATGCTGAATTCCGTGGAGGGGAAAAAGGCTTCTGAGGAATTAAAAAAGGCCTTTGAAAAAAACAAGGCGCAGATTTCCGCCAAGGAGACGGAACTTAGAAAACTCAAGGAAGATCTGGATAAGCAGCGTTCCGTCCTGAAGGAGGCGGCCCTGAGAGAAAAGGAAAGCGCCTACCAGAGGAAGCTTCGCGATTATCAGCAGATGGTCAAGGATGCCAATGAAGAAATGCAGAAGCGGGACCAGGAGCTTTCCAAGACTCTGCTGCCGGAGATCATGAAGGTCATCAGTGACATCGGGACGAAGGAGAAGTTTACGGTCATCCTGGATGTCGGATCGGTTCCCGTGCCCTTTTTCTCCAGGGAAAATGATTTGACCAAGCGCGTTATCGAAGAATTCAATCGGACCTACAAGCCGAAAAAGTAACAGCTTGTGATGAAGGATCGGGAAGAACGAATGTCGGAGTAATCCTTTCCAGAAAGGAATATGAACGGGGAAGTGAAAAAAACGCTCAATGAAATCGCCTCTTTTCTGGGGGGAACGGTTGTTGGGGATGATCAAGTTCTCATTGGCTCGGTGCGGGGAATTGACGAAGCCGGTCCGGGAGATATCACCTTTGTCGCCAATGCGCAGTACGAACAGAAACTGCTGACCACAAAGGCCTCAGCGGTCCTCGTTTCCAGAGACACGGAAAGTCCTGCCAGAAACCTGGTTCAAGTTGAAGACCCTTACGCAGCCCTCGGAAGGCTGCTGGCTTTATTTTACCCGGAGGAGAAGGAAATTCCCGCCGTCAGCGACCGGGCGATGATTGAGGCGGGCGCTGAGATTGCTCCGTCGGCCACGGTTTACCCCGGGGTCTACATCGGCCGGGGAGCCAGAATCGAAGCGGGAACGGTTCTTTATCCCGGTGTATTTATCGGGCGTGAGGCCGTGATCGGTGAAGATTCCATCCTCTACCCAAATGTGTGCGTTTACCGGCGATGCCTCATTGGCAGGCGGGTCATTCTCCATGCTGGTGTGGTGGTAGGGAGCGACGGCTTCGGTTTTGCCAACCCGGGGCGCGACAATCTGAAAATCCCCCAGATCGGCATTGTCCAGATCGATGACGATGTGGAGATCGGTTCCAATACGACCATAGATCGGGCAACCCTCGGCCGGACCTGGATTCAAGGGGGCGTTAAAATCGACAATCTTGTTCAGATTGCCCACAACGTGGTGATCGGAGAAAAATCGATCATCGTTTCCCAGGTCGGCATTTCCGGCAGTACCCACCTGGGTCAGAGCGTGATTCTGGGCGGACAGGCGGGGCTTGTGGGCCATCTGGATATTGGTGATTTCGCTATGGTCGGTGCCCAGAGCGGCGTTCATGAAGATGTGAAGGCCCGTTCCATCGTCTCCGGTTCGCCGTGCATGCCCCACCGTACCTGGCTTAGAGCAATGTCCTGTGTGCCTCGGTTGCCGGAGATGCGCACGACACTGAACCATGCATTAAAGCGCTTGGAGGCGCTGGAAGGGCAGTTCAGTGAGCATCTGGAAAAAAAGAAGTAACGTTCATGAGTTAGGGTAAAAGAGGAACCAAATCAACCATGAGGATTCATTCCACAGCAATCGTGTCACCTGAGGCCGGTCTGGCCGATAGTGTTGAAGTCGGAGCATACAGCGTAATTGGTCCCGGTGTTACCATCGGGAAAAATACGATCCTTGGATCACACGTCGTGATTGAGCGGGATACGGATATCGGTGAGGACTGCAGGATTTCATCCTTCTGCTCTCTGGGCGGCGATCCTCAGGACCTGAAATACGAAGGGGAAAAGACGCGGGTTGTCATCGGAAACCATAATGTCTTCCGTGAATATGTGACCGTGAACCGGGCCACGTCGGCGGATATCGGGGTTACCCTGATTGGAGATCACAACCTCATCATGGCCTATTGTCATGTCGCCCATAACTGCAAACTGGGAAACAATATCATCATTTCCAATGCATCCCATCTGGCCGGGCATATTCATGTCGACGACTACGCCATCATCAGCGGCATGGTCGGCATTCACCAGTTCACAAGGATAGGGGCGCACTGCATCATCGGAGGGGCATCTGCGGTGACTCAGGATATCCCGCCCTATGTAACGGCGGCGGGCAATCACGCAAAACTCTATGGACTCAATCTCATCGGACTGGAGCGACGGGGGTTCAGCAAGGAGACCATTGCGGCTCTGAAGGAAGCCTATCGGATCATCTTCCGTTCACCTCTGCGGCTTGAGGCCGCTCTGGAACGGGTGAAGACGACCGTAACGGATACTCCGGAAGTGCGCAACTTCATTGAGTTCATCCAGGCGTCGGAACGGGGCGTCTGCCACTAGCGCAGAGACAGGGAAAAGAGGAATGAGCAGAATACGGGTGGGAGTTGTCGGGATCGGGCATCTGGGCAATTACCATTTACAGAAATACGCCAAAATCGAAGATGTCGAAATCGTCGGGGCCTCAGACAGCCAGACGGAACGCGCCCGGAAGGCGGCGGACCAGTTCGGATGCGAGGCGCTGAACGATCATCGCCGGCTCCTTGGGCGGGTGGACGCGGTGAGCATTGCCGTGCCGACGGGAGCGCATTACGCGGTAGCGCGCGATTTTCTTGAAGCCGGGGTTCATGTGCTTCTGGAAAAGCCGATTACGGAAACCCTGGCGCAGGCCGATGAGCTGATTGCCCTGGCCGAGAAGCAACGCCTGACCTTTCAGATCGGTTTTGTGGAACGGTTCAACCCGGCCATTGTTGCGCTGGAAGGAGTAATGAAAAGGCCGGTCTTTATTGAGGCCCACCGGCTTCACCCTTTTTTCGAACGGGGAACCGATGTGGACGTGGTTCTCGACCTCATGGTTCACGATCTGGATCTGATCCTCCATTTTGTCCAGTCACAGGTGACGGATGTCACAGCCGTCGGCGTTTCCGTTCTATCCGAGAAGATCGATATTGCCAGTGCCCGTGTGACCTTTGCCAACGGATGTGTGGCGAACCTGACCGCCAGCAGGGTGACGGCCAAGACCATGCAGAAGATCCGGTTCTTTGAAACGAATGGTTACCATTCCGCCGACTGCGCCAAGCGTGAGGTGTCCTCTCTGCGAACGAGGCATTCTCCCGATGGAAAAGTCGAAATTGTTGCGAATCCGTTGAATATCCCGAAGCATGACCCCCTTGAAGAAGAAATCCAGGCCTTTGTTCGGGCCGTCAAAACCGGCATGCCGCCTCCCGTGACTGGGGAGGAGGGCCGCCAGTCTCTTGAAGTGGCTTTGAACATTGTCGACAGAATTGAATTGGCCCGCAGAAGCCTGAGATGAAGAGCGAATCCTTCCCTTGAGTTCAAAACGCATCCTTATTGTGGCGGGAGAGGCATCCGGAGACCTTCACGGGGCTTCCCTTGTCCGCGCCATGATGCGGAAGAACCCGGGGCTTTCCTTTTACGGCGTCGGAGGCGGCCGCATGAGGGAGGCCGGCGTGGACTTGTGGGCCGATGCGGGGAACATGGCCGTCGTGGGGTTGACGGAAGTGCTTTCCAAACTGCGGGTCATTCTGTCTGTCATGAGCCGCCTGAAAAAGTCGATGCGGTTCCAAAAACCAGATCTCGTTATTCTAATCGATTATCCCGACTTCAATCTTCCCCTTGCCCGATCTGCAAAGAAAAACGGTATTCCCGTTTTTTATTACATTTCTCCCCAGGTCTGGGCCTGGCGGAGAGGAAGGATCAAGACCCTCGGCCGCGTTGTGGACCGCATGGCGGTCATCCTTCCCTTCGAGGAGCCGCTCTACCGAAAGTCGGGTGTTGATGCCTCCTTTGTCGGTCATCCCCTTCTCGATGCCGTCCGGGTAAGCTCTTCGCGCAGAGAAACCCTTCGTCGGCTGGGATTGCGGGACAACGTAACGACGGTAGCGCTCTTGCCGGGAAGCCGGAAAGGGGAGGTCACCCGGCTGCTTCCGGACATGCTGAAGGCGGTGCGGTTGATCGCTGGGAAGATCCAGCCTGTGCAGTTTCTCCTCCCTCTGGCCGACACGCTGGACCCGGCCTGGATGGAGAGCCGGATGCAGGGGGTGTATGCGCCTGAGATTCGCCTTGTCAGAGGTGCCACGTATGACGCGGTGGCCGCGGCTGATGCGGCCGTGGTGGTGTCCGGAACGGCCACCCTGGAAACAGCGCTTCTGGGGACTCCCCTGATCGTCATCTACAAAGTTTCGGCCCTTTCCTATCTGATTGGGCGGATGCTCATTTCTGTGGATCACATCGGCCTGGTGAATATTGTGGCCGGAAAGACCGTGGCCCCGGAGCTGATCCAGCACCAGGCCAACCCGGAGCGCATCGCGGCGGAAGTCCTGGCGATCCTCGGCGATGCCGACCGGAGAAGAATCATCAAGGAGGAGCTTTTGCAGCTCCGGGAAAAACTCGGCCGGCCGGGTGCGGCCCGGCGGGCGGCCGATATGGCCTTGTCGCTTCTGCAGGGGCCCAAGGGATAACGTGGTTCTGCAGAGAAACCGGCCGGTAAGGAAGGCCTGAGCGCAGGGACTTTTGCAAGGAAAGCAATGGATATCTTTAAGCGTCTTTTAAAATTGACAAAACCCCACATCCCCCGGTTTGCCGTCGCCATGGTCTGCATGCTGATCGTGGGCGCCCTTACCTCTGCGCTGGCTTTTCTCGTCAAACCGGCCCTGGATGACATTTTTCTCAAACGGAATGCGGAAATGCTTCTCTGGATTCCTCTGGCCGTCATTCTGATCTACGCGGTCAAGGGGTCATGCAGTTATTTTCAGACGATTCTGATGAACTTCATCGGACAGCGCATCGTCGCCGACCTGCGGTACCGTCTGTATGAGCAGATCCAGATGCAGTCCCTGAGATTTTTTGCCAAGCATCACACCGGGGAGCTCATGTCGCGGATCACGAACGATGTCAATTCCATCCAGCATGCCGTTTCCGAAGCGGTGACCAGTCTCCTCAAGGACACCTTCACCCTGATCTTCCTTGTCTTCGTTATTTTCTACCGGGACTGGCAGCTGGCCATCATTGCCATGTTCGTCTTTCCCCTGGCCATCTATCCCATTGCCAAGTTCGGAGAGAAGATGAGGCGGAATGCGACGAAAACCCAGGTCACCATGGCCGGTCTGACCACCCTGCTCCAGGAGACCATTTCCGGCACGCGCATCGTCAAGGCCTTCTGCATGGAGGCCTATGAGAACATGCGCTTCGCCAGAGAAAACGAGAAGCTGATGCGCCTGGCTTTGAAGTCCGTTTCCATCAACGCGATTTCCAGCCCGTTTATGGAGTTCCTTGGAGGGATCGGCATTGCCGCAATCATTTTTTACGGAGGCTACCAGGTCATTCACGGTTCCTCCACCCCGGGAACTTTTTTTTCCTTTCTGACGGCGCTGATCATGCTGTATGAACCGGTCAAAAGATTGACAAACGTCAACAACACAATTCAAAAGGGGATAGCGGGCGCCCAGAGGGTCTTTCACATTCTGGATCTCGTTCCCGACATTCTTGACAGAGCACATGCCGTGGACCTTCCCCGCATCGTCGAAAAGATCGAAATCCGCAATGTTTCCTTTTCCTACAACGCAACCCCTGTGCTCAGAAATATCAACCTGACCATCCGTGCTGGTGAAGTGATCGCCTTTGTCGGAATGAGCGGCGGAGGCAAGACGACGCTGGTCAATCTGATCCCCCGATTTTACGACGTATCCGACGGGCAGATCCTCGTTGACGGCCACGATATCCGGGATGTGACCCTGCTATCGCTACGCCGCCAGATCGGGATCGTGACCCAGCAGACCATCCTGTTCAACGATACGGTCCGGAACAACATTTCCTATGGAAGCCGCGACTGCTCGGAGAAAGAGATCATCGAGGCGGCCAGGGCGGCCAATGCCCATGAGTTCATCCAGAATCTTCCTGAACAATACGATACGGTTATCGGAGAACAAGGGACCAGGCTGTCCGGCGGTGAGCGGCAGCGGATCTCCATAGCCAGGGCGCTGCTGAAAAATGCCCCGATCCTGATCCTCGATGAGGCCACATCCTCGCTTGACACCGAGGCCGAGATGGAGGTTCAGGATGCCCTGGAGCGCCTGATGAAGGGGAGGACGACCCTGGTGATCGCCCACCGCCTTTCCACGATCCGCACGGCCGACCGGATTGTCGTGCTGGTCAGGGGAGAAATCGTGGAAGAGGGCTCTCACGATACGCTGCTGGCCAGGCACGGTGAGTATTACAAACTACACCAGCTGCAATTCAAAGAGAACAAAGCGGGGGAGGATATGGCTCTGAAGTAGCCCCCGGCTACAGGATATTCCCGTGAAGATTCGTGAACGTTGCCGCCAACTCAGGGAGGAGCCGGGGACTCGCAAAGGCGGGAGTCCCTTTGCCATGCTGCTTGAGATCTTCTCCCATGTTTACCGTGTCGGGGTTTCCCTGCGGAACGGTCTTTATGACCGGGAGTTTCTGACATCGGAAAAGCTGCCCTGCAGGGTGATCAGCGTCGGGAACGTAACGGCGGGTGGTACGGGAAAGACGCCCATGGTGGTCCTGCTGGCCCGGATGCTCCGGGGGAACGGCTATCGTCCGGCGGTGCTGAGCCGGGGTTACGGCAGCACGGGGGCGGCTCCGGTCAATATCGTCAGTGACGGGGTTTCCGTCCTGTTGGGGCCCCATGCGGGAGGCGATGAACCGGTGCTGATCGCCCGAAGCTGCCCGGGGGTTCCCGTTCTGACCGGTCCGGACCGTTGCTTGACGGGAAAGACGGCCATAGCGCGCCTGGGTGCCGATGTTCTGATCCTCGATGACGGATTCCAACACCGCCGTCTGTTCCGGGACCTCAATATCGTATTGCTGGATATCAACCGTCCCTGGGGAAACGGTTATCTTCTACCGCGGGGACCGTTGCGTGAACCACCGGACCGGGCCATGAAGCGGGCTGATCTCCTGGTCCGGACGGGGGAACGAAGGGGAACTCCGGGGGAAACCCAAAGCGAATCCAATGGGTGCAAAGATGCAGAGTGGATTTTTGAGAGTTCTCTTCCGGTTTTTCGAGGAACCCATCGCCCCTCTTCCCTGGTTTCCCTGAACAAGGGCCGGAGCAGGGAACTCCGTGATCTGAAGGGAAGGCGGATCTGCGCCTTCGCCGGCATCGCTGCTCCGGAGCGCTTCCGCGGTACGCTGGAATCCCTGGGGGCCGATATTGCAGCGTTCCTTGCCTTTCCGGACCATCATCGCTATTCCTCCGGCGATCTCGCCGCTGTTGCGCAGGCGGCCAAGGACGTCCGCGGGGACATGATCGTGACCACGGAGAAGGATGAGATGAAAGTGATGTCCCTGGATTTACCTGCCATTCCCTGCTTTGCACTGCGTATCGAGATGACCGTCGATCCCCGGGAGGATTTTGAACACCTGATCCTCGGGGTCCTCACGAAAGGCAAGGCAGAGGCCTGAGATCCTGAACTACTTTCCCGAAAATGCCGGATCGTCCAAACCGGCCTCCCGGAATCCCTTCCGGCGCAGATGGCAGCTGTCGCATCGGCCGCAGGCTCTCCCATCCGGAAGAGGGTCGTAGCAGGTGTGCGTCATCCCATAGTCCACGCCCAGGGCCATTCCTTTTCGAATGATGTCCGCCTTGGAGAGCAGGATCAGCGGGGCGCGGATTTTCAGGCGCATCCCGCCCTCCGTGCATGCCCTGGTGGCGAGATTGGCCATGGTCTCGAAGGCCGCGATGTATTCGGGGCGGCAGTCGGGGTAGCCGCTGTAATCCACGGCGTTCACCCCGATAAAGATCTCCCCGGTCTGCAGGACCTCCGCCCATGCGAGGGCATAGGAAAGAAAGATGGTGTTTCTGGCTGGGACGTACGTTACGGGAATTTCCGCCCCTTCCCCTTCTTCGGGGAAATCCCTCTTCGGGACCTCAAGGGGACCGGTGAGGGCCGAGCCTCCAATAATGCTTAAATCCAGGGAAACAATGAGATGCTCCTTGGCCCCCAGGGCATTGGCGATGCGCCGCGCAGCCTCCAACTCGATGGCATGGCGCTGCCCGTAGCGGAAAGTGAGGGCGTAAAGCTCATAGCCTTCCGCCCTGGCGATGGCCATGGTCGTGGCGGAATCCAGCCCTCCACTGAGCAGGATGACGGCCCTTCGATCTGAATTCATTCGCATTTTCTCGTCTTTTTTCCTTTATTCTTTTTTTAAACGCCCCGGGCATCCTTTCCCCAGAGGATTTTGTGGAGCTGGAGCTGGAGGCGGACCGAAAGATGATCGTCGAGGATCCACCGGGCCAGCCGTTTCGGATCAAGGCGCTCCGTGACGGGGGACAGCAGCGGTGGGTTCCGCGTTTTCGCCGCAAGGTTCCTCGAAAGAAGGATGTCCCGGGCAAATTCATAATCCCCTCTCTCCCCAAGGACAAACTTGATTTCGTCCCGTTCCGTCAGATCGTCGAGGATGCTGAAATCGTTCCTGTGGCATTCTCCGCTTGAAGGGCATTTGATATCGACGATGCGCACACAGCGCCGGTCAATCCCCCGGATGGGCAGAGATCCATTCGTCTCCAGGAGAACCTCATATCCGCCCTCCAGAAGGATCCGGATCAAGGCCGGGGTTTCCGCCTGGAGCAGGGGCTCCCCCCCGGTGATTTCCACCAGGCGGCATCGGTGAGATGCGATCCGGTCAAGCAGGTCGGAAAGTTCCCACAAGGTCCCTTCCCCGTAGGCGTAGCGGGTATCGCAATAGGAGCAGCGGAGATTGCAGCCGGTGAGCCGCACCAAGACGCAGGGAAGGCCGATAAAGGAGGATTCCCCCTGGATGCTGTAAAAGATTTCGTTGACCTTTAAGGACACGTCAGTCCTCCCGATAGGTGGCGCTGCTGGTCGGCGTTTCGGAAACTCTGACCCGCGAAACCCGTATCGTATCCCTGTTGAGCTTTCCGCTCAGCTCCAAATAGAGGTGGCGGGCGATGTTTTCCGACGAGGGGTTGGCCTTCTGGAAAGGAGGCAGTTCGTTCAGATTGATGTGGTCCAGTCGGTGAAGCGCCTCTCGAACCGTCTGCTTCACCTCTCGAAAATCAATGCCGATTCCGATCTCATTGAGCTCCCGGCACTCGACGGTGACCCGGACGGCCCAGTTGTGTCCATGGAGGTGCTCGCAATTTCCCGGATAATCCCGTAGCGCGTGGGCGGCGGAAAACTGCTCTTCAACGCTTATTTCAAAAATTCCTGGCATAAAGGCTCCCTGCTGCACGGATCCGCGTCTTTTTCGCGGGAAGTTAACATTTTTCCTGGCGTCCCAAACGGAACCATCCCTCATGCTACTTCATTTTTTGCCAAAGTTGTCTATCTTTTTTTATGGAAGTTCATTCCTGCCGAAAGGATTTCCAAAGGCCGCCGGCAACTCGAGGTGTCTCGATGCTGAATCGGTCCGTCAGCCGCTCTGAGCAGGCACCGATCGTTTGCCTTAAACAGAATTTTCCTGTAAACCACACCGCTATGAACAATAAAAGTCTGAATCTGGCGGAAGGTCCCATCCTGCCTCTTCTGCTGCAAATGAGCTGGCCGTCCATTGCCACCGTGCTGGTCGTTAACGTCTATTACCTCATAGACGCCTTCTGGCTTGCCAGGCTCAGTCCGATTGCCCTTGCGGCCTTAACCATAAGCCTTCCCATACAGTTGATTTTAGGCGGAGTCGGCGTGGGAACCGGACTGGGTGCAGGCTCATACGCCGCCAGGATGTTCGGTGCGGGGGAAAACCGGAAGGCCCGACAGACAGCCGGCCAGGTTTTTTTCCTTTCGGCTGTCCTCGGAGCGCTGTTCATCAGCCTGGGGCTGGCCGGGCCGGATCTCATTTTGACGTATTTCGGCGCCACAACGGAAATTCTGCCCCTGTCCCGACGGTATCTCCTGACACTGCTGCCCGGCGTGCCGTTTCTATTTCTGATCATGATGGCCAGCAATCTCTTCCGGGCGGAAGGCAGGCCGCGTCTCGTGATGTATTGCGCTCTTATGACCTCGGCCGTCAGCGGTATCCTGGATCCTTTGCTCATCTTCGGCTGGGGTCTCTTCCCCCGGCTGGGAATTAAGGGAGCCGCCCTGGCCGCGGTGATTTCCCAGATATCGGGAGCAGCGCTTGCCTTTTATTTCTTGCGGCAGAAAAGCTCCAAATATCAGCTGAAATGGCATTATCTCCGTCCGGATTACCGGATTATTCTGTCCATCTACTCGACGGGATTTCCCTCCATGGTCATCAATCTCGTGCTCAGCCTGGGAATGCTTCTTCACAATCATGTCCTTGGTGGATACAGCAACCTTGCAGTGGCCACCCTGGGCATTGTCTCCCGAATGAGTGGTCTGGTCATGATTCCGCTTTACGGCATCGGTCATGGGCTGATGCCGATGGTCGCCTTCAGTGAAGGGGCGAATCTTCCTTCAAGACTGATGGAAACGGTGACCATCGCCGTAAAAATTTCCTTTGCGATTGCCGTGGTCTGTTTTCTGATCGTGGAGGCTTTTGCTCCGGCCATTGCGACGTTCTTCTCCGATGACATGGAGCTGCGAAGGCTGACGGCAACAGCCCTGCGCATCAATTTTCTGATACTGATCACAGCCGCTCCCAGCCTAATGTGGATCAACATGTTCATCGGTCTCGGACAGGGAAAAACCGCCATGGTCCTGCTTGTCGGTCGCGAAATTCTTTTTTTAATCCCCCTTCTGTGGCTCCTTCCTTCCTGGTTCGGCATCAACGGCGTCTGGATGGCCCAGCCGCTTGCCAACGCCATCGCATTCCTGTTCATCCTTTACTGGGCGAAACGCCAGTATCGAATGTTTGAACCCCTGATCCATGACAAGGCATAGGCGCACTTGCCTTCCAGAAAGTCCGATGCCCGCCGCGAGGGCCGCAGGTTCGATACTGGATCGGAATCCATGGAGGAGGGTCCCGACGGACTATCCGTTAAAAAAACCCCCCGATTCCGCCTGGTGGCTGTTATCGGGTGCAGGTCCCTCTGCTTCCGCAATGAAAGGCCCTCTGTCATCTTTCCTTTGCAATTGAAATGAGATCTACGGTGAAAATCAGAACGGCATCCGGTCCGATGAGATGGCCTGCGCCCCTTTCTCCGTAAGCAAGATCGGAAGGGATGACGAGCTCATATGTCCCCCCTGTCTTCATGAGCTGCAGGCCTTCAGTCCATCCCCGGATGACTCCTGCAAGAGAAAACGTGGCCGGCTGGTTGCGCTTGTAGGAGCTGTCAAATTCCGTCCCGTCGATGAGCGTGCCCCTGTAATGGACGGTTACCGTATCGCCCGGTTTCGGATTGTCTCCTGTGCCCTCCTTGACCACCCTGTACTGCAGGCCGCTCGGGGTGACTTTTACGCCCTCCTTGACCTTGTTCTTTTTGAGAAATTCCGCGCCTTCCTTTCTGTTGACGGCCCTTGCCTTTTCAAAGGATTCCTTTTGGCTTGCCTGGAGGTCCTGCGAAAAGCTCATCATGACCTGAGCCATTTCTGCCTGTGTCAATGACCTGGTGGATCCTGAAAGGGCATCGGTAATTCCCTTCAAAAAGGCATCCGGATTGATGCTGATGGATTTTTCCTTAAAGTCACTTCCTATGCCATAACCGATGGTATAGCTTACCTTATCCCTTTGCGTTTTTAATATGATCTTGCCCTCCGAAAAGCCGGGCAGCGCCGTGATCATGAGAACGGCGAGTCCAAATGCTACGGATTCCTTTTTCATTGTTCCTCCTTGTCTGTACAGGTTGAGGCCGCCTTTCCCGCTGATGTTCAGGTCTCAAGGGACAGGCTGACTTTTGATACGCCCTCGGGTTCAGGCTTGACCTGAAACCCCAGTTTCCGGCACAGGCCAAGCATCTTTCCGTTTTCGGTCAACACAAGCCCCTCGATCTTGTGGAGATGCTTGTCCCGGGCTATTCCGATGAGAATGTCGATCAGTTTAGCCCCCAGGCCCATGCCCTGGTAATGATCGTGAACCAGGATGGCAAACTCGCCGATCCCGGTGTCGGGATGGTGGATGAGACGGCTTCCCCCGATCATGTACTTCTTCCCGTTCTTTCTGATTTCAGCCAGAATGGCTATTTCCCGGTCATAGTCCATGTTGCAGGACCGTACAACAAGGTCGTCGGTTATTTCCCGGACGCCGAAATATCGGTTGCGCAATGCCTCCTCCGAGAGGGAATCAAGCATCTCTTGAGACATGAGCTTGTCTTCCGGACGGACAGGCCTCAGGAGAACTTCCGTCCCGTCGAGAAGATTCCACGTCGTTATGTAGTGCAAGGGATACGGGGTGATCACGAGGTGCGAATAGGGCGCGGATTCCCCGGAAACAGAGGTAAGGGCGACCGTCACATCCCCTGCCAGCACGTCGGATTCTTCAATCCACAGGACAAGCTCCATGCGCTCGATCTCCGCAAAATCAACAACCAGGTTGGAAAATCCCAGGAGGGTATCCTCAAGCCGGGAAAGAATCTGCCGACCCTCATCGGCATTTTTTAAAACAGGATAGATTCCCGCACCTTCAAGCAGGCGCCGGGCCAGGGTCCGGTTGAGCGGCGGCAGGCCGATGCGTTCATCGTCGGGGCCGCCGGCGCCTGGGCTGATGACCAGGATGGTGCGGAACTCGGGGTCTCTCCTCGATTCGAGCTTCAGTCTCAAGGCCGCCGGAGCCGGCGGTTTCTGGAGGATGACTTCCACGCCTCCATCACGCAACCGCTGTCCCGCCTGCCGGCAGGCGTCGTCAACGTCCCCGGTGGCGGTCAGGGGGATCGCCTGTTCCTCTTTCTCCCCGGTGAGGGGCTGGATCCTGAGGGACAGAGGAAGGCCCAGGCC
>Ga0265295_1001185_pt1 | contig 47325 bp, 36 predicted proteins | sample Munlansysbiofilm_FD_192503 | JGI IMG/M metagenome (GOLD analysis project Ga0265295, IMG submission 192503) | Leachate microbial communities from a municipal landfill in Southern Ontario, Canada - Methane capture system biofilm | ecosystem: Engineered > Solid waste > Landfill > Unclassified ...
TGGCGCCGCGGCAATGCCTGGATGAGTCCGGCTGCTGTCCAGGATTTGGATGCTCTGCTGAATTTTCTGCGCAAACAATTTGCTGCGGAGCAGTTTATTTTCACTTCCGGCTCCATGGGCGGCAGCAGCAATTTGATGTATGCCGCCCTGCGCCCTGATAATGTTTCTGCCGTCATTGCCCGCGGCGCCATCTGCGACCTGGCTGCCTACCACGCCTTTTGCCGCCTGTCGCCAAACTCCCCCGGAGCGGAAGCCTATGACGGTGCCGAATTGCAAAGAACCTTGGCCATACGCCAGGATATCGCTGACAGCATAGAGCAACACTATGGCGGTAAGCCAGAGGAAAAACCCGAATTATACCGGGCGCATTCCCCGCTTTTCCAGGCTGAGCAGCTGTTGAAAACCCCAATCTACCTCAGTCATGGAACCCTGGATGCCCTGATGCCGGTGTCGCAGCCCCGTAAGCTGCTGGCCGCCCTGGCTGAACATCAGGCCCTGGCCTACGTGGAAATCCCTGGAGGCAACCATGACTCACCGCTAACTTTTGGCTTGGACAGAAACAGAAGCGACTTCCCCAACCTTAACTTCAGCGCCTTGGACTGGGTGCTGCAACAAACCTGAACCGCAGCCTCGCTGCCCAGTAACGCTGAACCACACCCAAAAAGCCCTTGAACCACTAAAACACACGAGGGCACACAAAAAAATAAAGAGGGGGGGCTGACTAAGCAGGCCAACTACAATTACCATGCTCTACTACTTTTCTGCCACCGGCAACTCCGCTTGGGTTGCCCGCCAACTGGCCACTCTGCTTGGCGATGAAGCCGTTGACATTTTAACATGCATGAAAAATGGAGAGGAGCCGCCTAAACTTCGGGCCGGCCAAAGATTGGGCCTGGTTTTCCCGGTACACGCCTGGAGGCCGGCACCGATCATGCTGGACTTCATCAACAAGCTGACCGTTCCAGATGACTGCCATGTCTTTGCGCTTTGCACCATGGCTAGCTTCGCTGGCAATTGTATGCCCTTCTTAAGCAAGTTTTTGCGCTTAGATAGCAGTTATTCCATACAAATGCCCGAGAACTACATACTCTTAAGCGCCTCCGAAAGCGAGTCGGACATAGCTAATAAAATTGAGCTTGCTCGTCAGCAACTGCCCAGTATAGCCTCTGCGATCCTAGCCGGCAAAAAGGAGCACAAGATCAAAAAGGGCCCGTTTCCAAGCTTTTTCACCACTTGCATTGGTGGAATATTTAAGCATCTGAGCAAAGACCGCGGCTTTCACTGCACGCAATCCTGCAACTCCTGCGGTCTCTGCGCCGAGCTATGCATTTTGAATAACATCAAGATGGTGGACGGCAATCCGCAATGGCAGGGCAATTGTATGCATTGCATGGCTTGCCTGCAGAACTGCCCGCAACTTGCCATAGAATACAAAAACAAGACCCGCAAGCGACAAAGGTACACATTTCCGGCAAAATATAAATGATGCCAAAGAAACATTTTTGTTTTTCCTGTTTTCCCCACTACAAATCCATTTTTCAGAACTAGCGCTTCTCAGGCTTAGAGGCAACACACATTCACCAGAGATACAAGCATGAATCTTCACAAAACTTTTGCCGAGACCCTGTACCGCACTAAAATCATCGCCATTTTACGCGGCGCGAAACCAGCTGAGATTCTGGATTTGTGTAAACTCTTTGAGGAAGAGGGCCTAAGGCTGATTGAAATCACACTGAACTCGCCCGAGGCCCTGCGCAGCATAAAGCTGGCTGCCAGCTATGCCGGAGACGGTCCACTGCTTATCGGAGCCGGAACGGTGCGCAGTGTCGCAGAGGTCGAAGACGTGGCTGCGGCCGGCGGAAAATATATCATATCGCCGCACCTCTCACCAGCCATCATCAAAGCCAGCAAAGAAAAAGGGCTGGTCAGCATACCTGGGGTTTTCACGCCCAGCGAGGCCTGCATGGCCGAGGACTGCGGTGCAGACTACCTAAAGTTGTTCCCGGTCTCCCAGCTGGGAGCCTCATATTGCCGCGACCTGAAGGCAGTACTCAAAAAACCCATGATCGCCGTAGGTGGAGTGGCATTAAACAACTTGAAAGAGCTGCTGCATGAGTGCGATGGACTGGGGCTGGGAAGCACATTGTATAAATGCGGAAAATCACTGCAGCAAATCAGACTGGATCTGCAAGCCATACAGGCAGAGATCAAAAAAATGGATGCCTAAAGCTCCAGCAAAATGGACAAAACTGCCCGTCTAAAGAATACACCTGAGCCGCAACAGGCTCATTGAGCAGGAAAACACATTTTCAAGCAGCCAAAATGGACCAAGGCGGAATTGCCTGAGGCAAGAAGTTCAAAACCAGGAGACAAAATGGAAAAAAACAATGATGCGGCGAAGACTCCAAAAGAAAGCGGAAGCCTCTCTCTACACCATGCCCTAAGCCTTTTTCCTGAAAAAAAGCAGCAGCACAAGCTGCCGGCCCTGGACTTTCTGGGCATCCCGGGCATAGAATACTTGGGCAAGCAAAGGCTGGCCGCTGTCTTCTATGGCGGCGGAGATGGCGAAAAACCGGGCAACTATATCTTATGGCGAGAAAGCAATGACGGCGGACAGAGCTGGTCTGAGGCCATACCTGCGGCAATACCGCTGGACCCAGATGGGCAAAGACTCTTCGACCCTTGTCTCTGGATGGCTCCGGACCAGAGGCTCTGGCTGTTTTTCGCCTCAGCCTACGGCCTGGTTGAGAACTGTGCTGTGATGGCAGCTAGTGCAGCGCCGCCCTATAAAAGCTGGCATCTGCACAAAAACATAGCGCCAGGGGTCATGATGAACAAGCCCATAGTGCTGGCTGACGGCAGCTGGGCCTTGCCGGTGAGTCGCTGGGCTAGCATGAGCCTGCAAGAAAATCTGCCCGTAGGCTCGTCGATTTTTATCTCCAAAGACAATGGCGAGAGCTTTGAATACCGAGGCACAGCGGAAACTCCACCATGCAGCTGTAATGAAAACCAGCTGCTGCAAAAAAATGACAAGAGCTTGTGGATGCTAAGCCGAAACCAGCCACAGCTGGCTGAAAATTTCTCCTTCGACCTAGGCAGCAGCTGGACTGAACCGGCCTACTCTGCCCTGCATGGTGTAGATGCGCGCTTCGCCCTGCGCAGACTGGCCTCCGGCAGAGTCCTGCTGGTAAATCACGGCCCGGTACCGGAGGGAGAAGCCAGGCGGGCAAATATGACTTGCGCTTTGTCCGAGGATGATGCGCAGACCTGGAAATGGAGCTTGCTCATAGACCCAAGAGCCGAAATCTCATATCCGGATTTCTGCCAGGATGAAGAAGGCTACATACACCTGATCTATGACCGAGACCGCTATGGGGATAAAAAGCTGGTGCTCTGCAAATTCAGCGAAGCTGACATTATGGCCGGCAAGCAACCTGAACTTCTGGAAATATGACTGGAGTGCTCTTAAACCCAGTCTAAAAAGACTTGGAACCATTAAAGAGACAGCCGACATTTTTCAGGACGTTTTGCCGCTGCCGTGAACAGCAGGATAGGATGATGGAGCGCGATTTTTCAACAATAATTAAGCACAGAAAAAATTAGGAGCCTGTTGACTATGCCTGAACTTGATTTTTTTGATTGCAACTGCCGTTTCGGCAGCGCCGCCGCCGGGGAGGCCGCTATCGCCACCCTGTCGGAACTGCTTGCCGAGATGGACTACTATGGGGTAAGACGCGCCCTGATTAGACACAATAACCTGGACAAGGGGGCCTTGAGCAGCAACGCCTTGTTGGCTGAGGCACTGACCCAGAAACATGAGGCGCGCCTGGTGGGAGCCTGCTGCATACTTCCGGCGCAGTGTGAGGAAATTCCCGAACCTGAGGAGTTCTTCGCCTGGATGCGGCAGTCCGGAATGAGAGCGCTCACCTTGTCGCCCTTCGAACACAGATACCTGCCCAACCGCTTGACTCTAGGCAAGATGCTCGATGCGGCCAGTGAACGGAAAGTGCCTGTGCTACTCAATGCATTTGCCGGAAAATGGCCCGAACTCTATGCCTTTTTGCAAGAATTCCCCAAGCTGACTTGTATCTATGTAGAGTCAGTAGGCAAATGGGGTAGTGACCGTAATATCCGACCACTGCTGGAAAACTACCAGAACTTCTATTTTGAAACCAGCGGCTACTGGGTGCCTGAAGGCATAGCCGATTTGGTGGAAAAATACGGCAACCGGCGCATACTATACGGCAGCGGATTGCCGCGCTATAACCAGGGTAGCTCAATGCTGCAGCTGCGACACTCCGGCATGGACGCAATCAGCATGGCCAAAGTGGCCGGCGAAAATTTGGAATACTTGCTGCAGGAGGCGGAAATATGAAAAACTCAATCTGGCAAAAAAAAGGCTCTCTAGCCGAGGCCTATTGGAATAAGGGCGCGGCGGGCTTTCCGGTCTATGATATGCACGGCCACATGGGCAGCCATTACGCCATCTATTTCAAGCGCTGCCAGGCGCCGGAAATGCTTGCCCATCTGAAAAGGGCCGGGGTGAAAATCCTGGCCTTCTCGCATCACGACGCACTCTGGGGCAGCCTGCGTAATCAGCAGGTGTATGAGATTTGCCGGCAATACCCAGAGACTCTGCGCTTTTATCTGGCCATCAATCCGCACTTCCCTGAACATATTAAGGAGGACCTGGCCAAGTTTGAAAGCTGGAGACCGCTAGCCATAGGTTTGAAGCTGCTTTCAGACTATCACCGCGTGCCGCTGAGCGACCCCAAATACCAATATGCCCTGGACTTCGCCAATGAAAGAGGACTGCCGGTGCTTTGCCACACCTGGGGAGGAAGCCAGTATAACGGCGGGCCAGTCATGCTGCAGGCAGCACAGAAATATAAACAGGCAAAATTCTTCATGGGACACAGTATCTTTGGAGACTGGGAGTATGCCCGCAGATGCGTGCAGGAAAGCCATGACAATGTCTGGCTGGAACTGACCGCCATACCCGGAGAACGCGGCATCATCGAAAAATTGGTCACCATGGTGGGCAGCCAAAGGCTGCTGTTTGGAACCGACCTGCCCTGGTTTGACGAGTTTCAGGCCATAGGCGGAGTGCTGGCCGCAAAAATCAGCGAAGAAGACATGAAAAATATCCTCTGGCGCAATGCCGAAGCCATTTTGCGGGAAAGCGGTGCATTGAACGCATAAAAGTTTACGCACTAAAGCACAGAGGGGGAGGACACTAAGGCACACGAAGAGACACTGAGGCACACGAAGAGACACTGAGGCACACGAAGAGACACTGAGGCACACGAAGAGACACTGAGGCACACGAAGGGCCAGCAAGTTTTTAAAGACCGGGCTTATTTATTCTCCTGATAAAACTCGATTAGCCGGTTAAGATTTACCTTGGCGTAAGGCATGTCGCAGGCCGGCTTGCCTATGCCGGCGTCAGCGAACCAGAGTTCGAGGCTGGCTGGCTTGAAGACGGCGTTGTGCAGATTGGACTTCATGGCCACCGGGCGTTTGATGATTTCAATCATTAGCTCAGGCGTGATCTTGCCATAGTGTTGATGCAGGCGTTCGGAGAGTTTCTTGGCGCGTTCGCCGGCGGAAAACATGACCGTGTCTTCCGGGACTTTGGGCAGGCGCGCGTCTTGCTGTCCGGCCTCCAGCACCTCGAGGACCTCGGGGGTGGCATACACTCCGGCCATATCTCCGCTTTTATCGCTAAGCACATAGTAGTATTCGCAGCTGCGCGGGGTTTCGCGGAAAATCTGCAGGGCCTCTCTGACGGTTTCTGCTCTTTCCATGATATCTCGCATCAGGAAGCTCATAGGCATTCCGTCCCAGTCGCCTTCGCCTTTGCCGCCCATTTCGCCTATTGCCAGGCCTTTGTCATTCATGGCGGTGACCGTGCCCATAAAGCCGGCGTAGCCCACCGACACCCAGTTATTGTAGTCCTCGGGCATGTATACTTGTAGCGCGGTATATTTTTGCAGATTGATATCGGCCATGTAGTCCAGCACCCTGGCGTGTATAATCTCGCCGTTCAGACTGGCCTTGCCGCGCAGCGCCACGCCGCTGCAATGGAAAAGCTCAGGGAAGAAATTGAGACAAAGCGCATCGCGTTCGCCAATGCCGGCGGCTTTGCCCATGCTCAGGCATTCGTCGATAAAGCGCTGCGGCGTATGCGGCTGCGAGCGACGCAATATCTCCTCGATTTTATCATAAAACCACTCTCCCTTGCCAAAGCAATAGGCTGCCGCCACCAGTGACATGGTGCGCGGAGAGACCTGCTGCACCTGCCGGGACAAAAGAGCGCCGTGTGCGGCCCCCATCTGCTCAGGGCTGCCGGCCATGAACAAGACCTGCTTGCCCTGCGTTCTTGCCAATAAGCCGTATTCATGGCGCTGTACTACTTGCAGATTTTGGCTCTGCAAAGCGGCGCCCAGAGTCAGAGTCAGCAGAAAAACCAGATGCGCAATTATTCTCATGTTATATCTCCATATGCCTTAGTGTGCAAATTCCTGCCGGGGCAGCTTTCGGGGGGGGGCGGTTTAGCGCAGAAGTGGGTATGCGCAGCCTCAGTACTCTATGGTTTCCAGCAGTCTTTCAAAGACTGCGGCTATCATGCGCAGCATATCTTCCTGGCGCACTTCTTGAGCCTGCGACCCGGCGGGCGGCTCGAAAAGCCCCGCGCTAGTGGTTTCGCGCAGGCGCCAGTCCTTGAATTTGCACGAGAGTTGAGCCTCCTTGCTATTGAATACGGCACTGTCGGGTTTGCCGTCTTTGTCAAACATCAGATACAGCAGCCCCTTGAATTTATTGTATTTGATATCGATATTGATTCTGACGCCGCCCTGGTCTCCGGCGCTGACGCGGAAAGTGCCGAAGGATTTGAGCATTTCCGGGGCCAGTCCGGCGCTGGCCAGCACGCCCTGAGCCAGTTGGAACTTCATCATCTGCTCGGCACTGATATAGTCGCCCGCGCGTCGCCCAGGCTGGCTATCTAGGCTGCCCACATACAGGGACTGTTTTGCGCCCAGCATCCAGGGCTGCTCGCCCTGCCCTATCCAGCCTTGGCCCAGCTTGGGCACATCAATAAAGAGCTTGTATTTCCCCGCTGTGCCGTTAGCGTAGCTCAGCTGGCTTTGATAACTTTGTCCTTTGTAGGAGAAAGCCAGGTCCATACTCAAATGCTGCGCCTGTTCGCCTATGGCGCTGTCGGACAAAAACAGGTGCAGGTCGCGGAAAAAATTCCCCAGCAGGCGTATGCCCCGGGTTTCCAGGTCGACTGCTGCCTCTCCGGCTTTAGGCTGCCAGCTTAGAGCCGGGTTTTGGCTAAAAAAGTCGATAAGCTCGGCGAAGGCGAAGGCCGACTGCGAGGCCACGGTATAATGTCCTACTCCCGGCAGCCAAATGATCTCACAGCCGGCCGCCTCGGCCAGCTCGCTGGAGCAAGACGGGGGGATAACCTCGTCCTCGGCGGCACAGATCATCTTCAGTTTGCCCTGGGTGCTCAGGCGGCGCAATGCCTCGGCCTGGGTCAGAGGGTCGATCTTACGCAGCTCGGCCAAGGTTTCCTGCCGCTGCTCGGGGTTTAGCCTGGCCAGAAAATCTCTGAATGCCTTGGTCTCGCGCGCCGGGTGCGCAAAGATTTTCTCCAGATTCCCGCCGCCCAGAAGTAAGAAGGCTCTTTCGATGCGCGGCTCGTATCCGCAAACGGTGGCCGACATGATGGCTCCCAGGCTGCCGCCGGCCACACCGATGCGTGCCGGATCGATATCTGAGCGCGAGCAGAGCAGATCCACTGCCCGGCGATTATCCAGTATACCTTGCTGCAAGGATTCAATGAACTTATCGGCATTTTCCAATGCCTGTGTTCTGGCTTTACCGCCGCCTCTTTCGCCATAGTATGGCAGCATGATGAACATGGCGGCCAGGCCCTGGTTTGCCAAGCTGGTGCACATCATGCGCTCCAGATCAAAATTACCATGCAGTATATGGTTCACCAGCACTGCCGGGCAACGATAGTTTTCCGGGATATTCCTGGGCAGAAAGAACTCGCCATAGACAGTGTTATTGCTTTCCAGCTTGCTCTTCAGCGGCGAAGGAAAGCTGATCTTGTACACAGTGTGCAATTCACGCTGTTCCAGCTCATCAAGCTTATACTCGAAAGACTCCTGGTCAAAACCGGCGGAGACGCTGAAAACCCCCGAAGACGCATGCAAGCGACACAAAAATACAGAGGCCAACAAACAAAACATCCAGCAACTGCTTTTTAAACTCATGCCTGGCTCCACAAAAATAATTGACTGCAAGGAAATAACGGCAAAACTTACTATAGCCCAAATATAAAAAAAAGACAAACGGGAAAAATTCTTAACAAATCGCAGGACCGCATAAAACGGCTTAAACATGACTTGCCGTCCCCGCCCCGATTGACTTTTTGCCCAAAGCCTGCCAAAACCAGATCGGGGAAAAAAACAGAAAATATGCCGCTTTCTTTTTTTGGCGCTTGACTTTCTTGATTATCATCGTAAGTTAAGCTATTGCCTGGAATTTTTTGGCATAAATTGGACTATTTTGGATTCAAGCCCGAGGTCACATTTTGCATTTTGGCGGCACAGAACAATGCAGGTTGGATGCCAACGGGCGCCTGAAGCTGTCCCCGAAGGCCATAGCCTGCTTCAAGGCATTCGGCGGGCTGGAGCTGGTGCTGCATTACTGGCCGGAGGGCTGCCTGGCTTTGTTACCCAAAAGCACTTGGGAGCGTATGTACTACGAGCAGGGCTATGCCAGCAGCAGCAATCTGGACAGTGTTGCCGGGCGGCAACGGCAGCGGCTTTTCACGCGCTTCACCCACAGCACTGAAATCAGCGCCCAGGGCAGAGTCAGCATCCCTTCGGCTTTAAGAGAGCGTGCCGCGCTACAATGCGGCGAACTGGTGCTGCTGGCCGGCTACGGCGAAAGCCTCGAAGTCTGGCAACCGCAGCGTTTCGAGCTGCTGAATGCCGAACTGGACCGCCTGGAGGCCATGCAGCTGGAAGCGAAGCAGGAAAGCCAAGACCTGCCTTAGTGTGTCTTAGTGTGTCTTAGTGTGCAAAATCCTGGCAAACTCTTTTTGGCGGCGGTCTAGTCTCAAGCCCCATACATATATTCATCAAGCGGAGCATGGGAGAACATGGCATATTTTTACAGTGAAAAAGGCCTGCGGTTTTTCATCCTCCTGCTGGCTTTTTTGTTCTGCTGGCTTTTTGCCGGCATGAGTCGCGCCGCCTTGGCTTGCAAGGCCCGCCTCCCTGAGGATGCCGGCAGCCTGGCTTGCAAGCTGTACGCAGGGCAGAGTCATGAGTTGAGCGCTGAAAACGCAATGCTTTTGCTCGAGGCGGCAAATATAAAAGGCAGATAATAATATGCGGCAGGACTCTGAGAACAGCAGGCTCCTTCAGAGTTCAATACAGACACGCATAGGGCAGCTTTTGCTCGTCATGACACTGCTTAGTGCCATCCTGGTCGCCAAGGCGGCTTTTCTAGCCTGGCAGGGTTCAAAAAGCCGGGCACAAACAAGACACGAGGAGCTTTGCATCCCAGGGCTACGCGGCAGTATCTACAGTCACGAGGGCGAGCTGCTGGCCTGGTCCGAACGACGCCTGAGTCTCTGTTGGCGCCTGCCGGACAAGCTGGACGAGGCGCAGGCTCAAGCCCAGCAAATTGCCGCGCTTAACCTGCCCTTGCCACTCGAAACAGCACGCTTGTCAGAGCAGCTCGGCAAAGTATTAGTGCTCGATGAAGACTTTCCCCTAAGCGCAATGCAAAAAGCCCTGCCCCAGCTGGAAAACGGAGCGCTTTTTGTTAAAATGCGCCTGCAGCGTTGCTACAGCGAAATCGGCAGCTGGCGGAACAGGCTGGGGAAGGTGGAAATCGATGAACACAGCGGCCTGGAACTGGGAGTCTCCGGGCTGGAGCTGCAATATGAACCGCGCCTGCGAGCCAGCCTAATGCGCTATGCCATAAGCCGGAAAGGCGGCGCACTAAGCCGCCTCTTTGACCGCATGCTCTCAAACTCCGGCAATGGCGGCGATGTCGTCTTGCCCCGCAAAAGCGGCGCAGCCGAGTAACAGCCAGGTTTTTGGACAGCAAGTCACAGCAGGTTTTTAAGTATATGCAATGCGTATTAGGTTTACCAGGCTAAAGTTATTTTTTCTCCTTTTTGCCTTTCTGGGCTGTCTGGGCATTTTAGTCAGCAGCCGCGCCAGCGAGAGCGAATACTATTATTTCATGCGCCAGTCGCTGTGGTTTCTGCTGTCGGTGCCGGCACTCTTCGCCGTCTCGCGGCTCGAATTAAAACTGGATACCCGGCAGGCGCTGTTACTCTTCGCTGCGTCGCTATGCCTATTGCTAGCGGTGCTGCTCTTCGGCGTGCGCATCAACTCGATGCGCGGCTGGTTCCATTTTCGCGGCCTTGGCTTTCAGCCCGCCGAGCTTTTGAAGCCGGTCTTTTTAGTCAGCCTGGCCAGGCTGATGAGCAGTGAAGACTATGCCCCGGAAAGCAAATACGGCTTTTTCATACTGCTCTCGCTGCTGGGCACCTGGCTGACTCTGCTGTTTTTGCAGCCTGACGCCGGCACCGCCATTATTTATACGCTGGCATTTTTCAGTATGCTGTGGACCGCGGGTCTGAGCTACAGACAGCTGGCCTTCGGCCTGCTGAGCTGTGTTTTTGCCGCCCCGCTGGCCTTGTGGTGTTATCCATATATGCTGAAAAGGCTCGAGGCATTTTTCAGGACCAATCCGGAAAGCGTCCACACGCTGGGCTGGCACGCCTCGGTTATGAGCAAGTCTTTGCAAAACGGCGGCTGGTTCGGCAAGCTGTTTAGCGAGGACCCATATATGCTCAAGGTGCCTTACCGCAACAACGACTCGATCTTTGCCGTGCTTAGCGAGCAGCTCGGCTTCGTGGGAATGCTGCCCATCATACTGCTAAGCTACTGTTGGCTGGCTTATTGTTGCATGAAGGCAAGCAGATGCCAGCGCCGACAGGAGCAAGTGCTCTACGTTGGCTGCGGCGTTATGCTTAGCGCACAGGCATTTTTGCATCTGGCCGTGAACCTGGGACTCTTTCCAACCACCGGCATAACCTTCCCCCTCATCAGCTACGGAGGCAGCTCCCTCATGGCAAGCATGCTCATCGCCGCAATTGTCGACAGCATGAATATGCAAAGAGCAGACAGAAAAACAGGGGCAGGCAGCACATACCACAACATTAGTGTGACTTAGTGTGCCTTTGTGTGTCTTCGTGTCCAAGTTTCTACCAGACCAGCTTTTGGGCTGAGCTTGTTTCATGCTCGATTTCGCTTGTCCCTTACTACTCAGAGGAGTTTTTATGCAAAAAGTCATTGCCCTGGATATAGGCGGGGTCTGCATACAACTGCGACACAAGCAGTTTTTGTCAGAGCTGGGCTTGGCCAGCCTGCCTGAAGAGGTCCTTAGGCTCAACCAGGACTTCGAGTGTGGACACCTGCAGCCGGAACAATGGCTGCAGCAAAACCGCAGGCTGCTGCCGCAGATAAGCGGCATTTCCGACCAGAGTTTCTGGACCCTGTTCCGCTCCATCATAGGCCCGGAACAGCCCGGCATGGCCAGCCTCTGCCGCGCATGGAGTCAAGACGGCTATACCCTGGTCTTCTTCTCCAATACTTCCAGCGTGCACGCCGATGAGATCCAACGCAAAATCAGCTTCGCCAAGCTGATCTCCGACGCAGTCTATAGCTATGAGTGCAAAGCCATGAAGCCGAATCCGAAAATCTACCAGGACTTCGAAGACAAATTCGGCAGGCCGGTTTTATATCTGGACGATTTGCCCGCAAATGTGGAGCAGGGTCTGAAAATGGGTTGGAATGCCAAGCTCTTCGAGGGCGCGGAAAAACTGCAAGGCTGTCGCCCCTAACAGACCACGCCCAAAAATCAAATCGGACACTAAGAGGAAAGAGGAAAGAGGAAAGTGAAAAGCTGAAAACCTATTGCTGATTATATTATGCTGGTGTCCGAATATGATTAGCCTTTGGAGTATTATGGCGCAGCAAGCCAAACAAATCGACATGAGTTTTGCCGGCGACGAGCGCCTGGGCAGTGCCATGATGAAGGGGCGCTTCGGCTACTTCCTCGAGTGTGACAGCCCGCGCAGCAGCCAGTCCTTCAATGCCTCGATGGCACTTTTCAAAGAGCTGGGACTGGCCTTCCGCCAACAAGAGCAATTACAGGGCTGGCTGCTTAGCGACCGCGCTCTCTCAGAACAATGCCACGACCCGGCGCCGCTGGCCGAAACCCTGGCAAAGGCCTCCGACAAGCCGGTGATCATGGCGGTTTCAGGACGCGGCAGCGACCTGGAACGCTGCAAAAGCAGCCTGGCCGAAGGCAAAGCCACAGGCAGACGCGATTTCCTGGCGCTCAGCGGCGATCTCTCCGACCTGGAGGACGAGAGTGGCAACAAGCCCTACACTGACAGTGTTGATATCTTGCGCAGCGCCCGTAGCCAGGGCAAGGACCTGCGCCTGGGCGCAGTGGTAAACCCTTTCAAATACAGGCCAGAGGACCAAAGCCTGCAATACGCCAAAATGCTGCGCAAAATTCATGGCGGCGCACAATTCCTGGTGGCGCAAGCCGGCTGGGACATGAAAAAAGCACAGGAGCTGCAATGGTTTTTGCAGAAGATGAATCTGCCCATCGCAGTCATCGCCAGGGTATGCGTGTTTAGCCAGGAGGAGGCCAAGGCCCTGGCTGAAGGCTATAAAACCGGCATACACCTGCCCATACCTCTGGCCTGCCTGATACAACAAGACGCCGAAAAAAGCCGCGAGGAATTTATCGAAATGCAGCTGCTGCGCGCCGCCTGGCAAATCCTGGGCTATAAAAAACTGGGCTACGCCGCCGTGCTGCTCTCAGGCCTGCACAAGCCGAAAAACTGGGAAAAACTGCTGCACTACGTCGAAGAACTCGAAAAACTGCATCCCGACTATAACACCTGGCTGCAGCTCTGGAGTAAACAGTACGGCGAATTAAACTTCGTGCCGGGGCAAGACCCGCATTTCCTCTATCATGGCCTGCTGCAAAAAAACAAGCGTGATTTTGATCCCGAAGAAGACCCGGTGCAGGGCAGCGCACTGCCCAAACCCGCCTGGCAGGACCGCTGGCGCTATTGGCTGGGACAAAAGCTGGACGACCCGCGCAAAAACGCCAAAGCCTGGGACCTGCTGCGCCGGCTCTGCCGACTGCCAAAGGAAAGGCTGCAGGAGCTGAGGCCCTGTTTTTACCTGAATAATCAGCCCTGCCCGAAAAAACTGCGCTGGGGAGCCTGCGGCAACGCCGGCCCAGACGGACTCTGCGAAAACCGGCGGCAGCCCTGTTTCTTCCATCGCGTCCTGCATCTGGCCGCGCATACCAACAACTACCAGGACCTGGAAAGCGCCGCCGATTGAACCCGCACATTTGCCACAGCGCAGATATGGGGGAGAACATGAAGTCACACCAAGGTTTGATTAGCACAAAACCAGCCGCCGTAAGAGCGCTCCATGACAATGCACGAATTAAGCGAAGACCAGTTTTTTGCCCAGCTTTTCGCCAGGCTTACGGTACAGGACCGCAGCCTGGTGATAGGCCCGGGAGACGACTGCGCCGCGCTGCGCTGGCATGACGACTACCTCATGCTGCTGGCCGTTGACCAAGTCATAGGAGAACGGCACTACATCAGCAAAGGCCCGGAAGCCAGCGCGCCGCAACTGGCTGGCCGCAAACTGCTGGCGCGCAACCTCAGCGATATTGCCGCCATGGGCGGACAGCCCAGGCTCTGCCTGCTGAGCATGGCCTTCCCCCCACAGCGCGACCAGACCTGGCTGAAGGCATTCTACGAAGGCCTTGTACAATGCGCCGAACAATACCAGGTGGCCATGATAGGCGGCGACCTGGCCAAGTCGCCAAATGACGAGGTCGCCAGCCTAACCATAATCGGCGAAGTGCGCGAAAACCTGGTGCTCAGACGCAGCGGTGCACAACCCGGCGACTACCTCTGCATGACCGGACTGTGCGGAGACTCCTTCCAAAGCCAACACCACCTCAACTTCCTGCCGCGCTGCCAGGAGGGTATGTGGCTGGCCAACAACAAGTTTGCCAAGGCCATGATCGATATCAGCGACGGCCTGCTGCTCGACGCCAGCCGACTCTGCCGGGCCTCGCACTGCGGACTGGAGCTGCATATGCAAAACCTGCCCCTGCGCAACCCGCAGCGCAGCCTGCAAAAATCGGTCAGCGACGGAGAGGACTTCGAGCTGCTCTTTGCAGTGGCCCGCGAAAAACTGCCCGCCTTGCAAGAACAATGGCGCTTTGCCCACACGCCGCTCAGCGTCATCGGAAGCTTCACTGCTGACCCCGCCATCAAGGACCAGGACGGCAAGCCGCTGCCCATCGAGGGCTGGGACCATCTCCGAGACTGAGCCTGCAAGTACTCATTCATCATCTTAGCCATATATCTTTTATGCAATTTCTTAGCAGTGACAGTGAAGCCAGCCTGGCCCTGGGGCGCAAGCTGGCCGCCCTGCTCGAACCGGGCATGGTTGTGGCTCTGCACGGCGAGCTGGGCGCCGGCAAAACCCTATTTTGCCGCGGCATCGCCCAGGGCCTGGGATATACTGGCGCCGTCACCAGCCCAACTTTCACCGTGGCCCAGGAATACCCCCTGCAAAAAGGACGCTATCTATACCACCTGGACCTCTACCGCATACAGGACGAAGAGGCGGCGCTGGCTTTCGGCATAGACGAATTCCTCTTCGCCGACTATGCCCTCTGCCTCATCGAATGGCCCGAAAGAATCACGGCACTGCTGCAAAACCAGCAGGCACTGCTAACAATCAATCTGTATCACCACAGCGAAGAAGAACGACGCATCGAGCTGCCAGACCAGCTCGGTGAGCGCCTCATCGGGCTGGGACTGCCCGCAAATATCGAAATTGTCAAAGACTAACGAAACGGAAAGCGCGCTAAACACTGAAAATTTGCTCTGGCTTAGTGTGTCTTCGTGTGCCTTAGTGTGACTTAGTGTCCAAATTGCTAATTAAATAAAGACCTGACATGATTTTTGCCGCACTGGACTGTTCTTTTGGCTGCTCGCTTGCTGTCAAAAACAGAGAGCATATTTTGTTTGCCGAACACCTGGCTCTGCTTGGCCGTGAAAGCGACCGGCAGATGGCGCCTTGGCTACAGCAGAGCTTTGCCGCGCTGGGTCTGGACATCAGGCAGGTCGCCGGCTGGAGCCTGGGGCTAGGGCCGGGCAGCTTTGCCGGGCTGCGCTGCGGTATCGCCCTGGTAAAGGGAGTCTGTCTTGCCAGCCAGGCTAGGATACGCGGCCTGCCTAGCAGTTACGCCCTGGCCGCCGCCTGCAGCGAGCTGCCCCCAGGCACTAAACTCGGCGTGCTGCATGACGCGCGCCAAGGACAACTCATATTGAGTACTTACCTGCTCGAGGCCGGAATGCCGCCAAAGCAGCTGTCCGAACCTTGCCCATTATTCCCCGAAGAGCTGCTGCTGCCGGAAAACCGCTGCCAGGCCTGGACCGCATTGGCAAAACAAACACTGCCCAGCCTGCCGGAGGAAATCGAGGCCGGCTTGCAAAGACAGCCCCATGTACCGGCCCTGCCGCTGCTGCAGGCTGCGCAAGAGCAGTTTCCCTGGCCGACTAGCCAAACAGAGCTAGCCCAGGCCTGCGAGCCGCTATATGTGCGCCAGGCGGTCTTCGTCAAACCAGCCGAACTTAGACCGAGTCCAAAAAGCCATTGAACCACTAAAACACACGAAGGGGGGAGGACACGAAGACACACTAAGGTAGACCCCATCCAAAAAGCCATTGAACCACAAAGGCACACGAAGGGGGAGGACACTAAGGGACACGAAGAGACACAAAAGCACACGAAGGGCTTATGCGGCGCCTGCGGCGTCGCATAAGCCGCTTGCCCGTTTTGGTTTGTTGGGAAAAGGGAACCGGACAAAGCAGAAAAACTCGATGAAATTGTATAAAACCGCAATTTTTCTGCTAAAATTCTAATTTTAGACAAAAAACTACTTGGTGTGTCTTAGTGTAGCTTCGTGTGTCTTAGTGTCCAAAATTCTGCCGGGCTACCTTTTTGGACGGGGTCTAAGGTACACTAAGACACAAAAAATAAAAGAGGAAGCAGACTAAGCAGGCAAACTACAATTGCAAGATTTCAAATTGCATCGCTTTTTAGTATGGCGCTACGTGTCGCCGCTTTCAGCGCTGCGAAGACCCTTTTTCCTTATGAAGTTATATATTAGTAAATAAATCATACACCTCGAACGTTTATTCTTTGTGCTTATTCGCCAAGACCGCACTGCCTTCTTAAGATTTTGTTTCTTCTCCAAAACGGTTGATCTTATGAGACACTCCACTCTGCTCCTGGGGCTTTGCCTGCTTTTCATCGCCAGTTCCTGTCAACTGTACCGCACACCGCTGCATCTGCACGAGGCCGGCAGCTCGCCGGAGGAAGCCATTATCCAAACCCGCCAGGACCTGCATGACATGGAGCAGGCCAACGCCGCCGCCAGGCGCTTTGAAGACATACGCAAAAAAATCGAGGAGGGACGCCTCGAAGCGGCAGAGAAGGACCTCATTCTAATACAAGCGCTGCCAGGCTACGAGGAGCAAAAGCAGACCCTGCAAAAACTCATAGCCAATGCCAAGGCCGAGTTCAGCGAAAAAAGCAAACTGGACTTAAGCCGGCAAAGCATGCTTGACGAGACCAATCAGAAATATGTGCTGCCCGACAGCTATGGCAAAGTAATGGTCATAGACGCCAACCTGGCACCTGTGGAAATGCCCACCGGAGCAATGGAGGAGCTGGTCAACCGCAGAATCTCGGTGCACATGGACCAGGCCGGCATCAAAGAACTGGTGCAGGTGCTCAGCAGAGAAGGGCTTAACGTGGTCGCCGACGAGGCCCTCGAATCGGACAAAAAGCTGAGCATCAGCGTCAGGGACGTACCCCTCAAAGAGCTGTTTTCCTACATCGCCAGAAACATGGGCGTCGCCTTCCACCTGGGCGAAAACCTGGTCTGGATCACCGAGGGCGAAAGCGGGGGCGGAGCAAAGCTGGAAACCCGCATTATACGCCTGCGCCAAGGGATTATACCAAAAGTGCCGGAGGGCAGTGTCGCGCCAGGCTCGGAACTGGGCGACCTGGCCACCCCCAACGATGAGGAGGACAACGACCTCGAAGAGGCCCTGGAGACCTTCCTGGCCGGTAGCCCGGAAGGGGCCGCATTCCGACTCTTTCGCAACCGCAATATACTCATGGTGCGTGACAGCAGAGAGAACCTGCGCCTGATCGAGGACATGGTGCGTGAACTCGACCAGCCGCCCTACCAGGTGGTCATCGAGGCGAAATTCATCACCGTCTCACAGGATGACCTGCGCGACTTGGGCGTGGAATGGACCAAATACTCCGGCGGCAGAGCCGCCGACACCGACACCGCCAATCCCCTCAGTCCGCGTGGCAAAGGCGCCTTGCAGGTCAGCGATTTTTTGAGCGAGCTGGCCGCCTCGGCCACCGCCGCCGAAGTAGGCACCAGCTCCCTCACCCTGAGCGGAGTCATAGGAGACCGCACTTTCGATGTGCTTATCAGCGCCATTGAAAAGCAGAACTCGGCCACCACCCTTAGCGCACCGCGGGTCACCGTGCTCAACAACCGCACTGCCAGGCTGCGCAAAGGCGACAAGTACTATTATTTCGAGGAGTATGACGTGATTACCCGGGACCTTGGCGACGCAGGCAGGTCTTACATCCTGGCACCCACCGGCAAGCCTGCCGAGCTGCCCGTGGGCATTACCTTCGATGTGAAAGTCAACATCGGCAACAATGGCAAAACCGTGCTCCTGGGCCTGAAGCCGGCTATCCTCGAATTCAAGGGCTGGGAAAATTACCTGGTGGGCAAAAGCAGCGACAGCGACGACGGCAGCAACAGTAGCAGCGACAGTGACAGCGACACCATGACCCCGATCAAATTGCCGCGCACGCATGAACAGGTGATTATGACCAGCGTGGAGGTCAACAGCGGCGAAACCGTCATCCTGGGCGGGCTGATCAACAACACCAAGACCAACAATCAGAAAAAAGTCCCCTTCCTGGGCGACCTGCCCCTGCTCGGAGCACTCTTCCGCCGCACCGAGACCAGCTCGATACCAACCAACCTGCTTATCTTTGTAACCGCCAACGTGGTCAGCAACAGCGGAGAATATCTGCAAGTGCAATAACCTGGCGGCGACTCTTAGACCACGCGGGACAAACCGAACCGCGTCCAGAAAGCTGAACAGGCAGGTTTTTGGACACTAAGACAGCGCCCTCCGTCTCCTGGTTTTCTCATACTGCCAAAGGCATTTTCATACAGTTTCTATGCAATGGAAAAACAATACATCTGCCCTGGGCCTTGACATAGGCCAGAATGAGGTCAAAGCCATACTCCTCGAGCGCCGCGGCGGCGCTGTGCACATCAGCCGGCGCGAGACTTTTTCGCTTTGGGAAGAAGGCCTGCTTGATGAAAAGGAGCTTTATGCCAGCCTCAACAAATGGCTGCGCGAGCAGAAGCTCTTGCACTACAGCAGCTGCGTCGGCCTGCCGCAGTTTCTCACTACTCCGCAGATCAGCGATTTTCCGCCGGACCTGAATGCTGACACTCTAAAGACCCTGGTGCGCAACGAGACCGCGCAGCTTTCCGGGCTTTCCGACGAGCGCTTTATCTATGACTACCAGGTCATGGCTCCGCTTTTCGGGCGCAAAAACCCGGTTCTCATCGGCATCTGCCGCGAGTCCGCGGTGGAAGAGCAGTTTGAGCGACTGCGCGGCATCGAGGTCAATGTGCAAGACATGGGGATGAACGGCATTGCCCTGGTCAACGCCTTCTATCATCTGCAGCCCAAGGAGAAGGAAAATCCCGCCATACAAGTGCTGCTGGACCTGGGCAGCGAGAACTCGACCCTGGCCGTAGTTGCCCGGGGACAGCTCCTGTACATCAGCAGCCTTATGTTCGGCTCGCGCCGCTTTAGCGCACTGCTGGCCGAAGAGCTGGGCTGCAAGCTGGAAGAGGCCGAAAGACAAAAATACGGCTATAAAGCCGACTGGCAAAACCCGGAATGCGCCCTGCTGCCCGCCGTGCAGCAGCTGGTAAACGAAATGAGCGCCGCCCTGGAACACTGGCGGGAGTCGGAGTCCGGCGAGCTGCACAGCAAGCCATTGGGAAAAATCTGGCTGGCCGGCGGCGGCGCACGGCTCTGGGGACTGAACGCCCAGCTAATTCGCGCCTACTCCTGCCCGGTGGAACTGCTGGGGCTGCGCGAGAGTTCGACCCAAGAACCCGACCCCACCATGCTGGTGGCCCTGGGCCTGGCCCTGCAAGGCATAGGCGAGGCCGACTGCAATATTTCCCTGATCCCCGAATTGTTGCGCTGGCAGCAAAGCAAAATGGCGCGCCTCTCCTATCTGCGCGCCTCCGCCGCCATACTGATAAGCTCAATCCTGGTCTTTATGCTCTGGTTCTTCTTCCATATCAGGAATGAACAAAATCAAATGAACAGCAAAATCGATGAGCTGAGCCGCTGCACTAGCCTGCTGCCCAGACTGGAAGAGGCGCAAAGGCAGATAGGCTTCTATCAGATGATGATGATACCGCTGGTCGAGGCCGGCAGCCGCACACAGAATTTCTTGAATACGCTGCAGGAGCTGCAGCAGGCCATGGCCATATCGCCGGAACAGGTGGACGGCTGGTGCATATATGTGGCCGACTATCAAAGCTACATGGACTCCGCTAAAATCGTGCCGGAGAAAAAGGAGGCCGCCGCTACACCGACTAGACGCGAGCCTGGCTTGTTTAGCGCCGCCAAAACAAGCACCAATGAGCCAGAGGAGGAAAACAAGTTCATCCCGGTGCTGAAAATCCCACAGCTGGAAAAGATGATCGCCGGCGGCTACAGCGTGGTGCCACCCCAAAAAGGCAAATTCGAGGCCACCAAGGAAATCCTCGACAAGATAAACACCAGCGGCTTCTTTGCCGGAGCGGACTGGTTCAGTGAATGGGATGAGACCCACAGCTTGAAAATCTTTAAGCCCTGGCTCGACATAGTGCCACAGAATAACAGCAAGAAAAAAGACCAGATCAACTACTACGATTTCCGCATACAGCTGCCTTTTGCCAAACAAGCTGTCAACAAGCCGCCGCCGGAACCGCCAAAACCAGCAAGACGAAGAAGAAGATAAAAGTTTTAGCAGTGCATAGGACAACAAAAGGCAAAGCCAGCAAATGCGTCTGCATCAGCGCGCCTAACTGAAACCTGAAAACCGACCAGCGATGACTTACCCCTATAAAAATTGGCCAGCCCCCTGCCGCAATGTGCTCATGCTCTGCATTGCCGCCTGCATTGCCGCGGTTTTAGTCTTCCTGCTGCTCTTGCAGCCCAAATGGCGAGAGCTGCGCGAGGCAAAGGCCGATTATGCCGCAAACGAGAAAAAACTGAAGGACTCGCCCTGGCCCAGAGACCCGGAACGCCTGCAAACCCTGCTGAGCACATACCAGCGCAGCCTGGGCAGCGCCAGACAGGCGGGACTGAAAAAACTTGCCGAAGACTCGCTGAAACGTGCCGGCAGCCAATTTGAGGACAAGATCAACTTCGAGTATGGCGACGCCGCCCTGTTCATCAGCAAGGCCTCGCAAATCGAGTACAAAGACCAGTACGACCGCATGTACTCAAGCCTGCAAAATAAACGCATCTATCTGGACCAGTATGTCTTTGGCATGGATGAAACCACCGTCGAGCCGGAAAAATACAAGATGCTGCTGAAAATCTGGACCGCTGACAAGCTGGTTAATCTGGCCCTGCAGCATAAATTGCGCATCTGCGTGGATAACAGCATACGCACCGGCCCGCACAACCAGTTCTATGCCGCAAAAATCAGCGTGCTGCCTGAAAAAGCCTATGTCTTGGATGAAGACGACAAGCAGCCATATCTGCTGGAGTTCCCGGTGCGCATCACTGTGCGCTGCTCCTTGAACGACTTTCTGCAGTTCTGCGCCGCCCTGCAAAGTGAACCTGATTTCTTCCCCATGCAGCAAATCGAGATCTTAACCGATGTCTCCCGGGGAGGAGTCCTGGTCGATGAAGACAACAACCTGGTGCTAAATCAATTGGAGATCACTTTCGTTTGTTCGTCCTTCTATCAGCCCAGCGCTACAGGAACTCTGAAACCTAGCCAGAAAAGCAGCCTGCCAACCCTGCCTAGGGGAGCATGACAGTCACACAGGCCGGCCAAAGCTTTAAAAAAAACTTAATGTGTCTTAGCGTGTCTTAGTGTCCAATTTGCCATGAAACGATTTGAAAAAGCACTGGAAGAATGGGAAAAAAGCCTGCTGCTCCTCAGCGCGGTTCTGGCGGCCTTTTTCTTCGTTGTCCTTTTTTGGCCCGGACAAAAGGAGGGCAGTGTCGCCAAGGCCGGCAATCTGCCCTCGCTGCCCAAGTACATAGAGGTGGAAAATGAAGCCTACTTGCAGGCCCCCAGCCTGGAAAATATCGTCAACCCCATGACTTTTCGTAAAAAACTGCCGCTGACTCAGGCCTTGCTTGACAAAAAAGTTGTCACCAAGAAAGACCCGCCCAAAAAGGACCCGCCCAAGAAGGAGCCGCCAAAACAAGTGGTCGAGACCAAGAAAAACCCGCCCCCCAAGCCGCCGTCCAGAGTCATAGACCTTACCTACAGAGGAATTTATAAGGGCCTGCAGAATGAGCCTATGGCTTTTGTTCTGGCCAGTGACACAGCTAGCAAAACCAGGGACTCCAGCCTGGTTCTAAAAGAGGGCGAACGTATATTTGAGCTGTTCAAGGTACTCTCCTTCGATGAAGAGCTTATCAGTGTGGAGGACCTAAGCCTGGACGACAAGGACAATAGAACCTTTACCATCAACCGAAATAAGAGTGTTAAATTCACCCTGCGGCAATAGTTATTGGCATTATAGCCTGTGCGCTCAGCCCTGCCGCTACCCATCACGCGCCATCATTTACGATAATTATGAACGAACTGCCCAACATGGAAGGCATGGACCTGCTCGAAGCCCTGCTTCTGCAAAAACTACTCACTGACGAGCAAGCCGACCAGGTACGCCGCCGCATGCGGCGCGCCCAGGTGCCCGCGCAGCAGGCCGTGCTCGAACTGGGCTTTGTCGGCCAGGAAGCACTGTATAGAACCCTGAGCCTCAGCAGCGGCATACCCTTTGTACTGCTGGACCAGGTCAAGCTCTCAGAGGAGGCGGCGCAAAAAGTCTCCGCCAGGGTGGCCCTGCGCTATCAGTTCGTGCCCATGGAGCTGGAACGCGGCACCCTGAAAGCCGCCTTTGCCAATCCGCCAGCCATCCGCGACCGCGAAAACCTGCGTCTGCTGCTCGGCCTGCGCCTCGACCCGGTCATCGCCACCCCCGCCCAGATCAATCTCTACCTCAAACGCCTGTATGGCCTGGGAGCCGAAAAAGTCATCCAGATACGCCAGGACCGCAAAGCCACCCAGTTTGAAGAGGTCGAGGGCGCCTTTGACAACCGCGAGGTGGAAAACCTGGACCAGGACAACAGCAGCGACGCTTCCATCATACAACTGGTCAACGAGATCATATCCGATGCCATACGTCAGCAGGCCACCGACATACACATAGAGCCTTTCCGCGAGCTGATTAAACTGCGCTACCGCATAGACGGAATGCTGCGCGAGATACCTACCCCGCCGGGCATGCTGGAGCTGCACGAGGCCATAATCTCCAGGCTTAAAATCATGGCCAGGCTCAATATCGCTGAAAAACGCCTGCCGCATGACGGGCGCATACGCCTGATGCGCGCCGGCGAGGCCACCGACCTGCGCGTATCCATCATACCAACCCGTTTTGGCGAGACCATCTGCCTGCGCATCCTTACCAGCAGCGCCATCTTCATCGAGATGAGCCACCTGGGCCTGAGCGAATACCAGCTCAAGCTGCTCACCAGCCTTATCTCCATACCGCATGGCATCGTCCTGGTCACCGGCCCTACCGGCAGCGGTAAAACCACCACGCTGTACGCCGCCCTGGCTTATGTGCGCAACACATATCCGGAACGTAAAATAATCACCGTCGAAAACCCGGTGGAGTATGAGCTTAGCGGCAGCTCGCAAATACAAATGCACGCCGAAATCGGGCTTAGCTTCGCCAGCGCCCTGCGCTCCATACTCAGACATGACCCCGATATCATCCTGGTCGGCGAAATCCGCGACAACGAAACCGCCGACATCGCCATACAATCAGCACTCACCGGACACCTGGTGCTCTCCACTCTGCATACCAATGACTCGGTGGGAGCGGTCAACCGCCTCATCAACATGGGGGTGGAACCATACCTGGTGGCCTCCGCCCTGGTCGCCGCCATCGCCCAGCGGCTGGTCAGGCGCATCTGCAAACACTGCAAGATCGAAGACGACATGATCCCCAGACGCGTGCGCGCCGAGATCGCCGACAGTGCCGGACTGGCACCCGAAGACGTGCAGGCCTGGAAAGGCAAAGGCTGCATAGAATGCGACCAGAGCGGCTACCGGGGACGCGTCGCCATCTACGAGTTCTTCCTGCTCAACGACGAAATACAGGATATGGTCGCCGACCATGCCGGCACCAGCGAATTGCGCAAGGCCGCCATAGAACGGGGCATGAAAGTGCTGCGCCAGGACGGCTGGGCCAAGGTCGCACTGGGATATACCAGCATCGACGAGGTGCAGCGCATCACCAGCAATTTCCAAATCAGCTATGACCTGGACGAAATGTAAAAGCCGAAGCACTGTTTTGGACACGAAGCCACACGAAGGCACACTAAGCCACACTAAGTTTTTTGTGTTTTTAGGTGCTAAGCTCAGAGCGCCGGCATACAAGCAACTAAGATAAAACCAACCACAAGCAAGCCTAGACACGTACGCAATCCACAGCATTATTTGTGTTTTTAGGTGCTCAGGTCTGAGCGCCGGCATACAACCAACTAAGATAAAAACAAACCAAAGACTAAGGCCAACCACAAGCAAGCCCCATTGGTGCATTTGCGATCTATAGCATTATTTGTGTTTTGAAAGGCGGATGCGGTAGTATGCCGGCTGGAAGCCTATTGGCGCTAACTTAACAGTTTTCAAAGAAAAATCAAGGAAAAAACCATTGTTAAAAGTGCTAGGTAAATTCTTGCTATGCAAGATATTATCCTAAACAAGGGCGCGAAGCGCCTTCTTTAATCTTGCCAGCGGTGGCGCGAAGCGCCATACTATAATAACCCTAGGCGCGGAGCGCGAAGCGCGGAGTGCCTAGGGAACAAGATACCCACCAAAACCGGCGCCTCGTAGAGGCGCTACAAATGGGCATAAACTGTTGGATACAAAGAAAATCTTGTGGTTGATGCCTTCTCACGCCGGCTAAAGCCGGCTAAGAACGCAAGCTAAAGCTTGAACTACGAACATACGCCGGCTAAAGCCGGCGGAGAACAACAATTTTCAGGCTTAAGTAGCGCCAATAAGCTTCCAGCCGGCTTACCCCGCATCCGCTTTCAAAGCACAAATAACGCTGTGGAACGCGAATGCACCTAGGGGGCTTGCTTTCCTGCGCTTGGTTTTAATCTCTGGTTTGTTTTTATCTTAGTTGGTTGTATGCCGGCAAGGATGCCGGCGCTCCGACCCCGCTACACCCGATCGATGCGTCCGATGCGTCCGATTCGTCCGATTCGTCCGATTTATATGCCAGATCGCCACGCCCGACCCCGCCATGAGCGCCACCCTGGGTAAATGCCCCCCCGAATCCGACGCCCTGTAGGGGCGCCACAAATCTGCTGGACGGCAGGAAACGGGAGCAGGGAGCACGCTAAAACGTGTACTACGAACATACGCCGGCTGAAGCCGGCGGAGAACAACAATTTTCAGGTTTAAGTTAGCGCCAATAAGCTTCCAGCCGGCAAGGATGCCGGCTTGTCCCAGGGGGTGGCGGGTTTATTATTCGTTATATTTTTGATATATGAAACCCAGGCTGCTAGGCGGTATTGCCTCGGTGCTGGCTTGCTCGCCTTGCAGCCATTGGCGGGCTTGATTGACCAGGCTGTTGGTGCTGGCGTCTACCGGCGGAGGCATGGACTGGGGGCCGCCGCCAATATTGGCGGCCTCCTCCCAAGGCACACCGTAGATAGCGAGCACTTTTTCCGACAGCTCGCCGAACTCATTGTACTGCGGAAAACGCTTTTGCAGCTGCACCAGCGAATACATGGCGTTGGCAATTACGTCTATTTCCTCAAACATGGGTTCCATGCCCGGGATCACCGGCACCGTGCATTGCAAAAGCAGCCTCTGAGCCAGCTCGACTAGCTTTTTTTCCTGAGCCGGGTTTTCTGGTATTAGCTTGCCACAGGCCCAGGCGGCATTGCGCCGTTCTTTGCTGCTGGTCTTACTGGTGTTTTTCAAGCATTTCAAGATGGATGCGGCAAAGCTGCCCTTGGGAAAAAGCCCCATGCCCTGGAAGGCGGCGGCGCGCACCTCGTCGCTGTCCGGGTCCAGGCAGAGCTTTTCCAGGATCGCTTCCGCATTATCCGTGCGCAGGGTGCCGACAGCAACTGCCACTGCTGCGCGCAGCAGCGGCGAGGGGTGTTCCACATAACTTTGCAGCAAAGCAGCGTGACTGCCAGGCTGGGACATCTGGGTTAGTGCTTGGACAGCGGCAACTAGGTTTTCAGAATTGCTTTCCTTGGCCAGATTTGCCGCGATAATGGGCATGGCCGAGCTCTCGTTTAGTTTCACTAGGATCCTGGTGGTATGCAGACGAATCAGGGAATCCTCGTGAATAAGTGCCTCTTTCAATAATTCCTTGGCTGGACCAGCCTGATTTTGAGCGCATAAAAACAAGCTGGTCTCACTTTCATCGCGTATCAGCTCGGAGTAGGGGTCACGGCAGGAATCCAGCAAGGCCAAAATCGCTGTTTCATTGTTTAGGGAGCTTTGCCGACGTAGGGCTATAACGGCGGCCAGGCGCACAGCGGCATTGGGGTCTTTCAGGCTTTGCAGCAGCAGCTCTTGGTGCGAACCCTGATTGGCGGCGCAGGCGGCGGCGCGCACCGTGACCTCTCGGTCTTCGAGCAGCATTTGCAGGCGCTCTGCGGACTCGGGACGCGGGTCTTTGGCGGCAGCCAAACGCAGCAAGGCTTTGTCGCTTTTGGCAGCCTGGTCTAACCAATTGGAGATCTGCCGGCTTCTAGGCTCTACGCTCGCGGCGGTCTGCAAAGCCAGAGCCTGCACTTCGATGCTGGGGTCCTCTTTGAAGGCGAGTATGGCGGCGTTAGTCAAAGTTTTAGCTGCCAGCGTCCCCTTTGCAGCGAAACAACGCCAGGCGGCACGTCGGATTTTGAGCGGCAGCACAGAACCGTCAAGCTCCGCCTGCAAGTAGGGCAGCAGCGCGCTAAAATCCGCCTGCGGGATTTGGCCATATAGAGCAATAGCGTTTTCCTGGGTTTGCAGATGCTTGGAGGCCAGGTAGGGCTGGATGCGTGCTGGCTCAATGCCGGCCAGGTCGGTCTTACCCAGATAGCTCAGGATAGTGGCCTGCAGCTCGGGCAGCGGCTCTTGCTGCAGCCAGTCTAAAAGCAGGCTCTGCGTAGCCGGGATTTGAGCCTCGCTAAGCTCAAGCAAGAGGCGGCAACGCAGGTCGGGGGCGCAAAGGCGCAGCCCCTCGCGCACTTTGTCTAGCGTCTCCGGCTCGATTTGGTAATGGCTGCCGCGATCAAAGTCGGCGCTGCTGATGGGTTCAGACTGCCAGATTTGCATCCAAAGGGGGAAAAAAACTGCGAGGCTGCAATATATAGTAGAAAGAGGAGTCATGGCTGCTTGAAATTGCGGGTGGCTGAGCTATGGCTTGGACACGAAGGCACACCAAGTTTTAAGCTCTGGTTTAGACCCATCCAAAAAGGGTCGTAATGTTGAAAACCCGTTGGTGGCGCCCCTACAGGGCGCCGGATTCGGGGGGGTGCTTTTACCCAGGGTGGCGCTCGGCTCCTGCGGAGCCTCGCTTACCCTGGGCTATATTAGGTTGCCCCTTCGGGGCACCAAATGGACAGATTCTCAAGAAAAAGATGAAATTCCAGCAGAAAATTTGCGTTTTCCATGCTATTTCATCGAGTTTTTTACTTTTTTGGGATGAAATCGTTTTGTTCGAAATCAGGCTCCCTTTTCCCAACAAACCAAAACGGGCAAGCGGCTTATGCGGCACCGCAGGCGCCGCATAAGCCCTTCGTGTCCCTTCGTGTCCTCCCCCCCTTCGAGTCCTCCTTCTTTTATTTTTGTTCTTTGAAGAGGTAGTGTACCCGAAGCGCAGAGATGGCGAGCAGCAGCAATGTCAGTGCGCTGAAGATAATCAGGTGGTTTTGCCAGAGCCGGTTGCCCATGATGCTTGGCAGTCGGGAGGCCAGCGAGTTGTCCAGGGTGATTTCCATGGCGGCGATAAAGGGGTTGAACATCAGGAAAGAAGCCTGTATGCTCGGGTTGATCCTGCTGCTGAAGAGCAATACCGAGAGTGAACCAGCGGTGAAGAGCAGCGCAAAGCCATAGCTGACCGCAGTAGCCACACCGGTGTTGGGCGAGAAACAGGAGGCGCAGAGACCACAGGCGGTGAGCACTAGGCAGGTAGTGAGCAACACCCCCAGCCAGGCACCCACCCGCCAGTAGTTTTCCAGCAGAGAATGCCAGCCCAGACGCCAGGCCTCGAGCGCCTCAGGCGAAAACCCGGAGGGTATCAGAGAGCCGAAGTCTATGCCCCCAGTACTTTCAAGGTATACCAGGGCAAGGAATACCGGCAGGCTGCTAAGCAGGAAGATCATGACGTAGAGCAGTGCGGCCTTCATCTTGCCGCAGACCACGGTCAGCGATGAGAGCGGCGAGAGCCTGAGCAGCAGCAGGGTGTCCCGGGTAATCTCGTCAGTGATGCTGCTGCTGCTCACAGTAGGCGCCAGGGCGGCAACTACGCCTAGCTGGAAGATAATTGCCACGGCGCGGATTTTATCGATGTCGGTATCGCCCACCTGGTTGGCAATAAGCACCAGCATGGCTATGCTCATGCATATGCATATGGTTAGAGCGCGAATAATAAACTTGGGGTTGCCAAAGATTTTACTGCGTATTTCGGCCACGAAAACAGGGTTGCGCAGCCTGCCTATGGGTTTTTTGCGGCGCAGGGGGTCTATCAAATAAAATGGCCAGCCCAGTTTGCGTTTGAGCATGGTCTTGGTATCCACGTAGGTGCTCACTGTGGCGCTGCGGCGCAGATTGGGCGGCGCAAAAATATATTTGGCAAAGACCGCAAAAAAGACCGCGGCCAAGACAATCATGCTAATGATGAAAAAGCTGAAAACCTGGTCGGCGGAGGCGCCGATAATGCCGATTTCGTAGCTTTCGGCGAACTGCAGGGCAAAAAGCGCCTCATATGGGCTGAGGGCGCGCAGCTTCAGAAAAACTGCCTGCAATTCTGGAATTTTGAGTAACACCGATGGCAGCCAGGTAGCGCCGGCCAGGAAGATAATGCCGATGTAGGTGGCCAGCAGTGCGGCATAACTGCGCCGGCAAAGCGAGCTGACCGCCAGACCAAAGAGTCCATACACCAGGGTTGAAAGGGCGACCACGCTGAGCGCCTTGCCCAGCGCCGCCAGGCTAATGCCGCCGCTAAGCGCACAAATGGCCGTGATCGGTATGGTCACGCAAAACAAGACCAGGGAGATGCCCAGCGTGCCAATCAGCTTGCCGGCCAGGATTTCACCGGGGCTAAGCAGGCAGGTTTGCAGCATCACAAAGGTGCCGCGCTCGCGCTCCGAAGTGATGGCGCTGGCGGTGAACCCGGCGGTCAGCAGAATCATGAAGGTAAGCTCGGCCCCCAAAAAAATGGTAAACAGCTCATTGCTGTTGGCCTCCGAGAAGATACCGCTGCGCGGCCAGAGGAAAAACAGAATCAGCCCCAGGCAGATACTGGTGAAGGCGGCGGCAAAAACCACCTTGCTATTGCGAGCAGCAGTGCTGAACTCGCGGCGCAGGATGGGATTGCTGAAGAGCCTGGCGAAAAAATTGCTTTTGCTAGTCGAGTCGGCTTTCATATTCTGTGATTGCTGCTGTTGGCTGGGCATGGCTGTGGTGTAGGGAAATGGCGGGGGCTGCTTCAAGCGCTTTGATGAGTAACCGAGAGGAAGACCTGCTCGAGATCGGCCTGCTCCTCTTTGATCTCGATGATGCGCACCTCTGCGGCACAGAGCTGCTGCACCAGTTCGGGTATTTTGCTGCGCAGCCCATTAAAGGTGAAATGCAGCTCGTTGGCAGTGCCATGCAGTTGCTGCACCTCGGTAAAACTCTCGCAGACCGCTTTGGCCACTGCGGAGTCGGAGTCCAAAATCAGCGTCAGCTTTAGATTCTCCTTCACCTTTTGGCTGACTTCCTCGACCGAGCCGAAGGCCAGCATCTTGCCTTTTTCCAGGATGCCGATGAGGTCGCAGACTCCGGCGAGTTCCGGCAGTATGTGCGAGGAGAGCATGATGGTCTTGCCCAGGTCTCTGAGCCGCAAGATGGTTTTACGCATTTCAATGCGTGCGTATGGGTCTAGGCCGGAGGCCGGCTCATCGAGTATGAGTACTTCCGGATCATGCAGCAGTGTTTTTGCCATGCCGATGCGTTGTGTCATGCCTTTGGAGAGCGATGCGACCTGGTAATCAATCATCTGCTGCGAGCGGGTAAGCTCGAGCACAGAGCGTATGCGGCTTTCGCGCTGGCGCTTCGGTATATGATAGGCGGCGCAGAAAAAATCAAGGTATTCCCACACGCTCATCTGCTCGTAAACACCGAAATTGTCCGGCATATAGCCCACTATCCTCTTGATCTGACTGGCATTTTCCGGGCTGACTTCGATGCCGTTGATAAATGCACGCCCCTCACTGGGCTTGTAAAGACTGCACAAAAGCTTGATGGTAGTAGTCTTGCCGGCACCGTTGGGGCCAATGTAACCGAAAATCTTGCCCTTGGGTATATGCATGGTCAGGCCGTGCAGGCCGCGCCCGGCGCCAAAGTCTCTGCTTAAATTCTCAGTCTTAATCATGAATGCCTCGAAAATTTTCAGTTTTGTACGCTAAGATAAACCCCATCCAAAATGATGGCCTGGCAGGAATTTGGACACGAAGACACACGAAGCTGCACTAAGGCGCACAAAGACTCAGCCTTAGGGCTGTTCCAGCCTCTCTGCCTCTGCCTGCTCTTTGGCTTTATGAGCCAGCATCTGCAGTTTACAGGAAATGATTCTCCAGTTATTGACCCTTTGAGAAAGCGCATTGTCGCCATTTCCCTTGTAATGCAGGCTGATGAGGGCACGGATTTTATTTTCCCTTGGGTCCAGAACCGTTGTTTTGGGTTTGAAGTAGAAGCTCAGTCCTTCCTTTTTATCGGCCTCGAGCGGTTTTTTCTGCTGGTCCAGCAGCTGCACATCGAAGCTGGCTCTGCCGCCGGGGTTGCTGATATCCAGTTCGATTTTAATTTCTTCGGCTTCAAGGCCTGCGAGCTGCGGGTGCAGGTCAAAGTCCAGGGCATATGGCAGGCTAGTGCCGGCTTGCAGCATAATGTCTTGGAACTGGCCATTGCGGTAATGCTGTCTCAACAAAGACCTGGGCGGTATGCTCAGCTTGAAAAGCTCCGGGGGTATCAGGCAGTTCTCTTCAGCGAGGCATATTTGCAGGGGGACGAACTCCAAATGATAGTCGTATTCGGAGAAATCGTGTTTGCCATCCTTGATGTGCAGCAGCCCGCTTTCTCTGGAACTGCGGTTTGCCAGCAGGCAAAGCGCGGGTGCCGGCAGGTTAAGCGAGCGGATGTAGCCGCTGACTGCCAGGTAGAGCAGGTCGGCCTCCATGCCTTCAAAACGCGTTTCACTGCTGGCCACAGCACGGTTGAATTGCAGCGCGACGATGTCTGAGGGCAGCAGCATAATCGCTCTTTGTGCGTCTTGCAGATGCTCTGGAGCCTGCCAGGCTTCGAGCTGCATACCTTGCGCAGTGAGCAGCAGCCGGGGCAACTCAGCCTGGTCCAAGCCATGATTCTTGCTGCGCAGCGACCAGTTTAGGCTGCGTGGCCTGTACTGCTGCAAGGCGATGCGCTCCAGGCTGATGTTTTTCCAGTCGCTGGTGATATGCAGCGGCGAGGCGGCAATCGCCGTAGCGCCATCATGTTCGAAACTGCGGCTAGGCGGAGCCAGAAAAAAGTCCAGGGCGGAGCCGCGCAGGTCGGGTCGGCAATCGACTTTGGCAAAAAGATTACCGTTTCCGCTGCTGGCTCCCTGGTTGCCGTCCCACAGTGTAGTGGTTACTGCGGTGAAGCTGCGCTGCGGCTGGTCTACTGCGATTCGGCTGGCCTTGAGAAAGATACCCAGGGTATAGAGCAGGCCAAAGAGGCATAATACCAGCCAGCCCAAGGCGGCTTTTTTGTAATGAAAGAAGATACTCAGGATAACTATTGCGCAGAGGAAATACAGCAAAAAGATGCGCAGTATCACCTTGACTGAAGGTATTTCATAGCCTTGCAGTTGCTGCAGGGTCTCGTTTAGCCTGGCCCTGCTATCAGGACGCATATTCACAGGCAGATAATTGCTGTAGCTGAGCAGTGTATTCCAGACTTCGCGCAGCAGCTCCTGGTCGGCCCGGCTAGCTATAAAGGGGTCAAAACACAGCCCTATGCTCTGGCCCAGCCCTTTTTGGCTGATGCAGAGCAGCGCTCGCTCTTGCGTGCGCATGATGACCTGGCTCTGCTCCGGCTCTAGCACTTCCAGGAAATCGTGTTTCAGCGGCGGCAGCAAGTCACCGTTTTGGTCTCGGCTTGGGGCTTGCTCGGCCTCTTTCAGATTAAATGCCTGGCGCAGTTCGGCCATGCCTTCGCTTTGTCTGATGCAGCCGGGATAATAGGGCAGCAGTTCCTCAAGCTCGGTGCCCAGCAGTTTGAAAGGCAGCTCTGCATGACAAAGGATGATGCTGCCGCCCTGGCGTACATAATCGAGTATGGCAAGTTTTTGCAAGCTGTTGTAGCGCTGCAAGTCAGGCTGATAAAGCAGCAAGAGGTCATATATGGCCAGGGCGCTGTAGTGCTCGGGAACATTCTTATGACGTACCACCGAGAAAACCAGGCGTTGAGACAGCTGTTGCGCCTTGGCTATCTCACTGTAGCCAGACAGGCTCTCGCCGTCGTTCAAAAGTGCTATATGCATGCGCCGCTCATGGTTGGGACGAATGAGTATGTCGTTCTTGTCGACGCGCTGATTGTGCTGTATAAGCGAAATAATGTAGCGCTCAGCATCGCCAATATGAACCAGGCTGCGCCCCTCGAGACGGCTTTTGGGGCCTACAAGTATGCGGCTGCTATAGATGGCGTCCCGGGTGCCTACATCAGGCTCCAACTGCAAGGTGACCGTTGTGGACTCCGGGTCTGGATTAACTATGGTCCAATGCAAATAAGCTGCCGCGTCGTTGAAACGTGCCATGCTCGAACCCTGGCTGAGCGTGGCAGACTGCAGACGGGGCGCAGAAAAAACCTGCGGGGCTAAAAATAAAAATATGCCGTGAAAAAAAAGCCGGCGCAGAAAAGTGGTCTTGCTCATAAGATATGGTGAATGCGTGAATGAAACAACGAAAATTTCACTATATTACCAAAAACGGGACTTTACAACCCGAAATGTGGAAAGCTGTGCTGAACCCGGGGGAGCACACAAAGGCACACTAAATCAAGGCTGGGTTGAGACGAGTTTTCGGCTGAGATGTCGCACCGGCATGCCGCGGGCCTGCCATTGCCGCTCGAAATCCGACTTCAGATCGCTGATGTCTTCAATGCCCTCCGGACAGTCCACCAGGTTGGGAAAACGGCTCAGTATTTTCAGCCAGTCTTCGAAGTATGGCTGATGGTCGGTGGAGAGGTGGAGTATGGCGCCGGGTTTGAGGATGCGCTGCAGGCGGCTGATGAAATCAGTGCAGACCAGTCGCTTGATGCGATGATGCCGCTTTGGCCAGGGGTCTGGGCAGAGTAGGTGCAGGCGGTCAATGCACTGTGGCGGCAGCTGGAATGAAGCCAGGGCCAGATTCGAGGCGCGCAGAAGCAAGAGGTTTGACAGCCCAAGACGCTCGCGCTTGCGTTGCAGTGAGGCCAGCCGGCCCATCATCAGGTCGCTAGCCAGCAGCAGGCGCTGCGGGTAGCGCTGCGCCAGCTGCAAGCTGAAGCTGCCTTTGCCGCAGCCCATGTCGAGTTCGACGTATTGTCCCGCGCCGGCCGGTGGCTGAAAAACATAATATGTATTGGTGAGTATGTGCATGACGAATTAAGCTTAGTGTACCTTCGTGTGTCTTAGTGTCCAAAAAGCCATTGAACCACTAAGGCACACCCCGTCCAAAAAGGTCATAACGCCGAAAGGCCCTTAGTGGCGCCCCTACAGGGCGCCGGATTCGGGGGGGGCCATTACCCAGGGTGGCGCTCGGCTCCTACGGAGCCTCGCTTACCCTGGGCTGTATTAGGTTGCCCCTTCGGGGCACCAAATGGACTGAATACCAAAGAAAAATTAAAATCTTTCCAAAAGCTGCGTTTTTCAGGAGAATTTTGCTTTTGTGGTTAACATACCAGAGTCAATACTACTGGCAAAATCAAAATTATCTGATGAATTATGCCGCAGAAAGGAAGCGTTTTATTCCTTAGCATAATTTACCATAAAGCATCGTATATACTTACGCCGTAAGCTCTAAACCATGCTTAACCCCAAGCTTTAGCCTAGGGTGCAGACAGCCATCAAAACCGGCGCCTCGTAGAGGCGCTACTATGCCACACACTTTTTGGACAGGCTTCCTGCAATCAGCCTCCGATAAATTCGCCTATGCGTTGCAGTGCGGTCTCTATGTCCTGCATGGATGTGGCGTATGAGCAGCGCACAAAGCCTTCGCCGCAGGCTCCAAAGGCGCTGCCTGGCACCAGGGCCACCTTCTTCTCGTGCAACAACCTGGTGGCGAACTCCTGCGAGCTTAGGCCGCTGGAGCTGATGCAGGGGAAAACGTAGAATGCTCCCCTGGGCGTAAAGCAGTTCAGACCCATTTGGTTGAAGCGCCGCACAATAAGGTTGCGTCTCTGCTCGTATTCCTGGCGCATCTGTTCACGCTGGGAAGCACCGTGACGCAAAGCCTCGAGGGCGGCAGCCTGAGCAATGCTGGAGGCGCAGAGCATGGAATACTGGTGGATTTTCATCATGGCGTCGATGATGGCCGCATTTCCCAAGGCGTAGGCGATTCTATAGCCGGTCATGGCATAAGCCTTACTGAAACCGTTGAGCACGACGCTGCGTTCATGCATGCCGGGCAGCGAGGCGATGCTGGGACTGCGCGGAATGTAGTTAAGCTCCTCGTAAATCTCGTCGCTGATAAGCAGCAGGTCATGGCGGATAACGAAGTCGGCCAGCTTCTGCTTGTCCGCCAGGGTCAGCCCGGCTCCGGTGGGATTGTTGGGGTAGTTGAGCAGCAAGACCTTGCTGCGCGGGCTGACTTTTTCCTCGAGGTGTTCGACTTGCAAGACGAAATCGTGCTTTTCGTAAGTCTGCACCGGCACGGGACGGGCGTGAGTCATACGGATACCGGGGGCGTACGAGACATAGCAGGGTTCGTGATAGAGCACCTCGTCTCCAGGATTGAGCACCGCTCTGAGCAGCAGATCCAGGCCTTCGCTGACACCCACAGTGATGATGCATTCCTGTTCGGGGTCGCAGTTCAGCGCAAAGTTGGCGGCGGCGTACTTGCAGACCTCCTTGCGCAGGCGCAGATCGCCCAGGTTGGAGGTGTAACTGGTGTAACCCTGCTTGAGCGCATAGATGGTAGCCTCGCGTATATGCCAGGGCGTGGCAAAGTCCGGCTCGCCTATGCCCAGCGAGATAACATCGTCCATGCTGTTGACCAGCTCGAAAAAATCACGGATGCCGCTTTTAGGCAGCGCGGCAATATGCTCGGCGATCCATTTACGGGGCGATTTTGAGTCGTTCATAACTGTCGTCCTTGCCTATTTCCAAGCCTGCTTCTTTATATTTTTTGAGCAGGAAATATGTTGCGGTGGCCCTCACTCCCTCTTGAGATGAGAGCTTGTCAGACACAAAGGAAGCTATCTCTTGCAATGAGTTGCCACGCACCTCGAGGCGCAAATCGTATTTTCCCGAGACCAGGTGGGCGGCATATACCTCTGGAAACCTGGCCAGGCTTCTGGCCAGCTTGTCAAAGCCGCTGTCGCGATCCGGCTGCACCTGCACCTCGATAATGGCTCTCACCTTGTCTGTTTCGGCTTCCTCTGCAACGATGGCAGCATAGCCCAGTATCAGGCCCTGATGCTCCATGTTCTTGATGCTGGCGGCGACTTTTTCGACTTTACTGTTCAGTCTGTCAGCGATCTCCTGATTGGAGACTCTGGCATTCCGTCGCAGTAAAGTCAGGATATCCTTCTGTAATTTCTGCATTTCTAGGCTGTCCTGGCGATGAAAAACTGTCGTGTGGATTTATGTGACGATGGAAACAATGTTTGCGGTGTCTTAGTGTGCCTTAGACCCCGTCCAAAAAGGTCATAACGCCGAAAGGCCCTTAGTGGCGCCCCTACAGGGCGCCGGATTCGGGGGGGGGCTTTACCCAGGGTTGCGCTCGGCTCCTACGGAGCCTCGCTTACCCTGGGCTTTATTAGGTTGCCCCTTCGGGGCACCAAATGGACAGATTATCAAGGAAAAATTGAAATTTCAGCAAGAAACTTGCGTTTTTATGCGATTTCATCGAGTTTTTCTGCTTTGTCCGGTTCTCTTTTCCCAACAAACCAAAACGGGCAAGCGGCTTATGCGGCGCCGCAGGCGCCGCATAAGCCCTTCGTGTGCTTTCGTGTCTCTTCGTGTCCCTTAGTGTCCTCCCCCTTCGTGTGCCTTTGTGGTTCAAGAGCTTTTTGGACGCGGTCTACCTTCGTGTCCAAATTCCTGTCGAATTGGCTTTTTGGACAGGGGCACTATGGTTTGCTCATTTCACCGGTAGTTTAAGCACTTGCCCTATACGTATCTGGTCGTTTTTAAGGCCGTTATACTCTTTCAGGCGCTGCACGCTGACTCCGCTATTGGCGGCGATACCGCTCAAGGTATCACCTTTTTGTATGACCAGCTCGATGAATTTTTCTCCTGTTTTTGCGCTCTTGCCTGGCTCGGGTTTGCTTTGCACCCTGGAGAGCTCCTGTGCGACATTGCTGCTCAGCTTCTCCATTTGCAGATGACGCTGTTCGCGCTCGGCGTCCATATTCCTTTTCAGGTTTTCCATACGCTCGCTCCATTGCCTGTCAGCCGAGGCGACCTGTCCATCGAGCACTGAGAGCAGGCTTTGCAGTTCTTTGAGTTGCGCGTCCTTGGCCAGCAGCTCGCGCTCGATGCCTTCCATGCGCAAGGCCGTTTTCTGGTTTTCTTCTTGCAAGACCCTGAAATCGGCACGCAATGCGGCCAGCTCTCTAAGCAAGCTGCTATCATCATATTTTTCAAGCCTGACTTCCGCACGAGGCTCCGCTTGGCTTAAAGCCGTGTATCTATATTCAGAGCCAAGGCTGTAGGCTGGAGTGTGCGGATTGCCAAGCACCGGCTCTGTGAACCCCATATTGGCGCAGGCAGCAAAAAAAAGAAGCGCGACAGCGAGAGAAAGAATCCGGGAAAAAGAACAGAGCATGTTTTTTTTCATGGCGCTAATCCCTGAATGTATTTGAACTTGGAGCTAAATTGACTATTGTATACGCTTAAGCAAAATCAATACTAATGAAGCAAGCTAATACTATAATCTCTTTTCAAGTGAAAACTCGCCGCCTAAGCAAAGTTTCAAGTGGCCTGAGCCATAAAAACAGACAGCCTGGCTTTTTCAGACTGCAGTCCCAGCTCAGGCAGCCTGACTCCACGCAGCACTCAGATGTCTAGCAAACACAATGTCAAATCAGTTGCCGGCAAATCTTTGTCAGCAGTCATAGAACAGCTTGGACGCAGTAAGGACGAGCAGGCTCTGCCCCGAATATTCGAGCAGGAGCTAGGTGCGTTGCTGCAAAACTTGCTGCTAGTCATCAGCAGACACCGCTGCTCCTTCGACTTTCTTCTGGCGCAGCACTGTCGCAAAAAAATAAGACCGCAGCTGCGCCAGGTGTTCTGGTGGGCTCTGGCAGAATGGTTTTTTTTGGACGCCTTGACAGCGCCCAACATTGTGAACATAGCAGTTGAGCATGTGAAGCAGCACTGCTCGCGACAAGAGGCAGGATTTGTAAATGCGATTCTGCGTCAGCTGACAAAATTGCCCCGCGACAGCTCTTATCTACGCCATTTCTCGCAGGTACCCGAGCATGTGCAGCTCGAACTGCCTTCGGAGCTTTACAGCTGCCTGCAAAAGAGCCTGACCCCGCAGCAGCTGCGTCACTGTGCCGCACTGTGGCAGCAGCCCTCTTCAGTTTTTCTGCGCCGTTGCGCCGGAGTCCAGGCGCCGCCGCCGCCCAGCCTGGAAAAACTGGCCCCTTTTAACTGGGCGCCAAACAGCGAAGTTTATCTCTATAGGCCTGACAACGACAGCAGCCTGCGCCAAATTCTGGCTCAGCCTGGACAGTACTATGCCCAAGACCCCTCCACACTGCTGGCACCTACCATGCTTGACGCCAAACCAGGCGAAATACTGGGCGATCTTTGTGCCGCGCCTGGAGGTAAGGCGCTAATGTTGGCCGAGGCACTGCAGGGAAAAGGCCAGCTATACTGCCGCGACCGCTCCGAAAATCGACTGGAATTGCTGCGGCAAAACCTTCAACAACATGAAAATGTACAGATTGAAGCCTGCGACGCACTGCAGCCCGACCTGCCCGAAGAAAGCCTGGACGCAGTGCTGCTGGACCTGCCTTGCAGCAATACCGGAGTCATAGGACGGCGACCAGACCTGCGCTGGACCTTCAGCCGGCGCAAACTGCAGGAACTCATTGTGCTGCAAGCCGAAGTCTGCCGCCAAAGCCTAAGGCTGCTCAGGCCGGGAGGCAGGCTGGTATATAGTACTTGCAGCCTAGACAAAAAAGAAAATGAAGAGCAAGTGGCCGCAATCCTCAAAAACAACCCCGGTCTGAGCCTCATCAAAGAGCAAAAACTGCTGCCCGACAAACACAACGATGGAGCCTATGCCGCACTGTTGCATAAAGGGGAAGGACACTAAGGCACACTAAGATACACCAAGGCACACGAAGGTCTTATGCGGCGCCTGCGGCGCCGCATAAGACGCTTGCCTGTTTTGGTTTGTTGGAAAAAGGAGCCGGACAAAACAGAAAAGCTCGATGAAATCGCATGAAAAATACATTTTTGGGAAAAAATTCTAATTTTAGACGAAAACTACTTGGTGTGTCTTAGTGTAGCTTCGTGTGTCTTAGTGTCCAAAACAGTCTGAAAACACCCTAAAGGCCGAAGGAGGCCTAGTATGCAGATGCGTAACGCAATATTCTTTTCTCTGCTAGCCATATTTCTGTTTTCGGCCTGCCGCAGCGTGCCGCTTTCCTCGCGACGGCAGCTTCTGCTCGGCAGCGAAATGCAGGAAAACGAGTTGGGCGCGGCGGCTTTCAGCGAGTTTCGTAGCGAATATCCGGCTTCGCAAAATAAGCCTATGCAACAGGCTCTTGAGCGGGTGGGCCTGGCCATCAGTCAGGCTGCAGGCAAACCAGACTACGTCTGGGAATTTGTTCTGTTGGAAAGCGAAGAGGCCAATGCCTTCTGCCTGCCTGGCGGCAAGGTGGCAGTGTATAGCGGCATCTTGCCCTTTATGGCCAACGAGGCTGAGTTAGCCACCGTGGTCGCTCATGAAGTCGCACATGCCCTGGCCAGACATGGCGGCGAACGCATGAGCTGGGCGCAGATGCAACAGCTGGGGCTGCTAGGATTGCGCAGCGCAGGAGCCGGAGGAGCCTGGGAAACACTATATGGAGCAGGCACTGAAGTGGGGGTCATGCTGCCCTTCAGCCGTAAACATGAATTTGAGGCGGATAGCATAGGGCTGGTTCTGATGGCCAAAGCAGGATATGACCCAAATGCAGCAGTCGCTTTCTGGCAAAAATTCTCGGCAGGAAAAATGCCGGGCATGATAGATAAATGGCTCTCAACCCACCCGCCAGGAGCCGAAAGGGTGACTAATCTGCAACAGTTGCTGCCGCAGGCCTGGCAGGAATACCAGAAAGCCGGACAAAAATACGGCCTGGGCAGCAAATTCAAGTAGACTGCGACTAAAAAATTATCGCCGACAAATGTCGGTTCTGTAGCTTAAAGCCCCGTATGCCCTTAGGACCTTAGCGTTCTGGACTTTTTCCCTCGGCGAAGTCTTGCAGATAAGAGAACTTTTCGCTTAGCAGTCCATCCTTGACTATGGTTGCGCCGGCAATAAGCGGATTTTGCAAATAATTATCCTCTAACAGCCGCGGCAGTAGTATCTCGCTTAATGTTTTACCAAAGCTGCGGCTTGACTCCTGCGGCAGGGCGTTAGGCAACGAGTCGACCACCATGCAGCTAATATTATTCTGGTCACTAAAGGCAGGCTCTTCTTTGCCGTTACGCGGGTTATAGTCGTAAAATGGCTCATTATGAGTAGTGGCTCGCAAGCTAGACTCTATGCTGCCAGGTATATCGCAGGTGATGTCGCCAATCACTTGCAATTTCAACTTTTCATGACGCAGCTGCTCTCGGCTCAAGTGTATGGCAGTGTCAGGGTTCCAGAAATGGCAGACCAGCAGGACATCGGCCGCCAAGGCCCAAGGGAAGAAGCTGCTTTGGTAGTCAGCGGGATTTGCGGCCAGGTCGGCCAGTGAAAAGCTGGCCCCCGCCTTGTGCTGCAGCATCTCTTCCACCGTCAGGAAGGTATATATGCCGCGCTCCGCCGGCTTAGCCTCTAGAAACTGTTGCGCATTGACTAGCTCAAAGCCAAGAGTGGACAGCAAATGCTGTGCCCCTGCTGAGGCTTGCCCACTGCCTGTGATAAGGATCTTCAGGGGAAACCGGGCAATTTGATCGCAGAGCCGGTAGATTTTAGCCGCCGTGAAGCTGGCATCCGGAGCTGGCAGGCTAAAGGCTCCCTGTCTCAAGCCATAAGCGCGCAAGCTGTTATAAGCCCCCACAAAGCCGGCCCACCAGCTGAAGGAGCTAAGCCGCTGCCCCTGCGAGTCTACCAGGTACTCATAATCGCTAAAGGTAATGCCCAGGCGCAGTAGTGCTTGCAAGAGGGCACGGTTGTGTTCTTGAAACTTGGCCAGGTGGCCAAAGAAAAAATAATGTTTGTTTGCTAGCAGGCTGTCTATGCTTGGCTCTTTAATGCCGAACAATACTTGGCAGTCTTGCAGGCTGTCGAGTACTGGGAAGCCCAGCTTGGCATAGTCCTGGTCACTAAAGCTTCTTATCTTGCTGCTTTGCACCTGGAACTCAAAGGCGGGATACTTTTCTTGCAGTTCAAGCAGCTGCTCCGGTGTCAGAGCCACACGATTGTCTTCCGGTGTTTTGGTTTCTCGGATCAAGCCTATCTTCATCGCCACTCCTATGAATTTATACTGTTAAGGTTGTGAGGCTCCTGGGACAAACCTGCATCTTTAGGATGCTCCCCGTTCCCGTTCCAAAAAGTGCATCGGACGAATCGGACGAATCGGACGAATCGGACGAATCGGACGAATCGGACGTATCAGGCGAATCGGACGAATCGGACGAATCGGACGTATCAGGCGAATCGGACGAATCGGACGTATCAGGCGAATCGGACGTATCAGGCGAATCGGACGTATCAGGCGAATCGGACGTATCAGGCGAATCGGACGTATCAGGCGAATCGGACGAATCGGACGAATCACTTTTTGGGAAGGTTATATTTAAGCCTAGGCAGCATTAAGGCTCCTGCTGTAGTTTGTTGGCCAAGGCCTGATAAACCTTGTCGCTCAGTGTGCTGTAGCTGTCCTCTTGGCCAGGGTAGATAGGCTCGAGAAAAGAGATATTCACCTTTTGGAACAAGCGCGGGAAGAACTTACCCCGGGGCAAGGCACGGTAGGCCCCGTCAACCGCCACCGGCACAATCGGCACGCCCAGCTCGCGGCCAAGAATGGCAAAGCTGTGCTTGAAGTCCCCCAGCTTGCCGTCCAGACTGCGCGTACCCTCAGGAAAAATAATCACCTTCTTGCCTTTTTTGAGCACTTCGGCCAGCTTTTGCAAGGAGAGCTTCAAGTCCTTGTTGATATCCATGACTATGATATTGTGCCGCTGCGCCATGAAACGCTGCCACCAACGCCGCACATGCTCGGCCTTGGCATAGAAAAAAGTGTCGCGAAGCACTCTTCTTTTCAGAAAAGCCATAATAAACAGGCTGTCAAGGTAGCTCTGATGATTGGGTGCCAGGATGCAGGCCCCGGCAGGAAGATTCTCGATGTTCTCGCCGCGCAGACGGAAGAAACAGCGCAGGCTGAACCCGGAGAATAAATTAAGCCAGTGAAAGGTGACCCAGCTTTTGGGCAGTTTCACCGAGATTTTCTCACGCAGTATTTCCCCCCATTTGAACTGTTTGCCGCTGGCCATGGACTTGGCCTCTGTGCTCATGAACTCGGCCAGCAGAGCCGGGCTGGGATGCTCGAGCAGGGTCTGCTCGTTGACCTCGAGGCCGAAGGTGCCGCTAAGAAAGACCTGGAAGCTGACCTTGCCCAGCGAATCGAGGCTCAGGTCCAGCTCGAAATGGTCGTCAGGGGCAATGTGCAGGCCGGTCTGGCCATGCAGGAACTCCTTGATGACGCGGTACTCTTCGAGGTCCGGCTCGGGCTTGCCATTATCCTTTTGGCGTTTGTCGCAGCGGCTTAGCGCCTCCAGCTCATGGCGCTTCAGCTTGCCCAGCCTGGTGCGCGGCAGCGACTCGCTTAGCAATGTGCATTTCAAGATGCGCTTATAGCTGGAGGCCTTGAGATTGTACTTGGCGATCACTTCGCTGCGCAGAGCCTCCTCGAGGTTGACCACGCCGCGCTGGCGCAAGGCCTGCACATTAGGCAGTATCAGAGCCTGCAAGGCGTCGCCGGAGGCCAGCACCGCCGCCTCGGCCACCAGGTCCTTGTATTGCAGAAGCTTACTCTCCACCTCCTCGGGATTGATGTTTTTGCCGCTGGGCAATACGATGATCTCTTTTTTGCGCCCGGTGATGTAGATGTAGCCCTCCTCGTCCAGATGCCCTAAATCTCCGGTGTGGAACCAGCCGTCGCGCAGCACCTGGGCGGTCTCCTCGGGGCGCTCGAAGTATCCTTGCATAACATTTTTGCCCTTCACCAGAATCTCGCCGTCCTCACTGCGCACCTCATTGCAGGGGATGATCTGTCCCGACGAGTTTTTACGCTGCCTGCCCGGATGCGTGAACGACACCATGGGGGCGGTTTCGCTCAGCCCGTAACCCATGAGTATCTCGAAGCCCAGGCTGCGGAAGTCCTTGATGACCTTCTCGTCCAAGGCCGCCCCGCCACAGGGCAAATAGCGCATCGCCCCGCCAAAACGTTTTTGCACCGAGGCGAAAAGCAGTCGTGAGAAACGCAGGCTGTTGACTTTGGCGGAGAGGGCGAAAAGCAGACTGGCGATTTTGCTTTGCCGGATTTTGCTCATCATGCCGTCTCGCAGCAGCACGAAAAGCCTGGGCACCCCCAGAAAAAGAGTCACCTTGTGCTCCGCCAGGGTTCCCAGTATGTCTGCGGCCACCAGTGAAGGCGCGAAAACCACAGTGGCTCCTATGGTCAAAGGCATAATCATACTGCCCTGCAAGGGTAGCACGTGATGCAGCGGCAAGAGGGCCAGAACGCGGTCGTCGGAGCGATAGATAGGCACTTCCGCAGAGACCGAATGCAGATTAGCCCAGATGTTTTCAAAACTGAGCATAACGCCTTTGGGCTGCCCGGTGGTGCCTGAGGTATAGACGATGACGGCCACAGTGGAGGCCGACGGCTCAGCAATATGGTCGGAGGCATCCGGCACGACTGCGGTAGGCATGTTTTCAAAGAGCAGCAGCCTGGTTTGCAGCCCGCTTTGCGCCAGAGCCTGCTCGGTCACCTGGCGACTGGACTCCGAGCAGTATACGCAGACCGGGCGGCAATCGCGCACAACATAGGCTATTTCCTCGGCGCTGCTGGCGGCGTCCACCGGCACGGCGATGGCTCCCGATTTCCAGATTCCGTAGAATGCATACACCCATTCCGGTCGGTTTTCCGCGATTATCAGGCAGCGTTCGCCCGGCTTGGCTGCGCTGAGCGCACTGTATGAGCAGGCCCAGGCAAGCAATTCCTTATAGCTGACAGCCAAGTCTTTGTAATACAGTGCAATTTTGTCGCTGGCATTGAGTATGTTCATAAAAAATCTTTGTGTCTGCTCGCAGAGCAGTATGGAGGAGCATTAATTAAACCGTGTCGCAGAAGGAAGTTGGACACTAAGACACACTAAGACACACCAAGACACACTAAGTCTTTAAGCTTGGCTTCCGGGTTGCCCTGCATTTCCTGGCATTTAGTACTTCATTTCGCTGTCGGCGCTTGCGCTGAGCAGATGCGAGACGTCATTCCAGCAGGTAAGCTGCCATTTTTGTTCGGCCGTGAAAACACAGCTGCTGTAGCTGCAGTTGGCGGCGTTGGGCTGCAGGCAGTCCGGCCCGGGCGGGGCGACGACGCGGCGGAATATGGCTCTCAGGGTTCCGCCGTGTGTAACCAGAAGCAGGCGCTTGCCGGCATGCCTGCGCGCCAGGGTTTCGATGAAGCCCTGGCAGCGCTGCTCCATCTCGTCCCGGCTTTCGCCGCCGGGAATGTCCACCGCATCGCCGGTTTTATACAGCGAGCGCATGATGTCGGGATGCTTGCGTAGTAGCTCGTCTCGCTCTCGTCCTTGCAGCTCGCCAAAATTCCACTCGCGCAACTCGGGGCTGCGGATGATCTCGCCGCCGGTCTTCCTGCAGATGTACCTGGCAGTGTCGTAGGCTCTTTTCAAGTCGCTGCTGTAAATAAAATCAAAGGGCGCCTGCTGATGCAAACGCAGCGCCAGCAGGCGAGCCTGCCGCCTGCCGGTCTGGTCCAGCTCGCTCTCGCTTTGACCTTGCAGGATGTTCTGAGAGTTGGCATGAGTTTGACCATGCCGGACAAATACAAATTCAGTGGACATTGACATCTTGTGTTTTTGAGTCTTATCTTTTGCGAGCGATTTGGCGGTCGTAATCGACGAGCCGGTCTATCCAGGCGGCGGCTGGGGGCACCTTTTGGTTCAGGCAGTATTTATTCCACACCGCTCCTAGCGGATAGAGCCTGAGTTCTTCTAGCAGTGCCAGTTTCATGGCGCCGTCTCCGCTTTCCTCGAAGCCGCGCAGCAGCAGCCTTGGTTCAAGCAGGGCGGCCAGCAGCGCTTTCTGTGTGGCCCGCGCGCCTATCACCCAGGCTCCGACCCGGTTGATGCTGGCATCGAAAAAGTCCAGTGCCAGATGCACTCTGGACAGCAGCTCGCAGCGCACGATTTCCTGGAAGAGCAGGCGCAGCTCCTCGTTGAAGAGCACGACGTGGTCGCTGTCCCAGCGCAATCCGCGGCTGACATGCAGGAGCATTTCATCCTTGAAGAGCATAATGGCCGAGAGCTTGTCGTGTATGGTCTCGGTGGGATGGAAGTGTCCCATGTCCAGGCAGAGCAGTTGCGGGTGACTAATGGCGTAGGCCAGGTAGAACTCATGCGAGCCGACCACGTAGTCTTCGCTGCCCAGGCCGAAAAGCTTGCATTCCAGGGCGTCCAGGCAAAGCTCCGGGCAGATTTTCTCTGCGAAAATCTCCTCCAGTGCCTCCTTCAGTCTCAGCCTGGGGCCTATTCGGTCCATGGGATGGTCTTTTGCCCCGTCGGGTATCCAATGGTTGACGATGCAGGCCTGTCCCTGCTGACGGCCCATTTCGGCGGCGATTTCACGGCAGGCCTTGGCATGTCTGATCCAGAAGCGGCGCACTTGGCTGTCACCATGCGACAAGGTGTATCCCTGCTCGGCCATGGGATGCGCGAAGAATGTGGGATTGAAGTCCAGGGGCACATTCTGTTGTTTTGACCATGCCATCCAGTTGCTGAAGTGTTCCGGGGCGAGTTCGTCCCTGGAGACCTTCTTGCCCTGGGTTTCGGCATAGATAGCATGCAGGTTGAAGCGTTTTTTGCCCGGTATGAGCTTGAAGGCCAGCTCGGCGTCCTGCCGCAGGGTCTGGGCATCGCCGGCCGCCCCGGGATAATTTCCGGTGGCCATAATGCCGCCGCCAGCAGCAGTACCTTCCTGTATCTCGAAGCCGCGCACGTCGTCCCCCTGCCAGCAATGCAGCGAGAGCGGGGTGTCGGCCAGGGTTTTCATGGCGGCCTCGGTGTCCACGCCTATAGCGGCGTACCGCGCCTTTGCAGCGGCGTATGAGGACTCGATTTGTTCCATGTTCAGCTCAGAAAACATAGGGGGTCTCCTTTGGGTGTAGTTCGTCTAAAAATCAGTGTTTTCTGGTCTGCAAGGGCACTCACCATGCTTGTTTGACGGCGGCCTCGCTTATGTAGTCCAAGGCATTGTCGGCACTCATTTTCCCGAGTTTGAGCCTAGTCTCCGGCCCCGGTGCTGGCAGGGCGCCGGCTTTGGCAAAAAACTCGTTGCGCCGGGCGCGTTGCGGGTACATTTTTTGGGCTTTGTCGTCTATGTATGCCAGGTCGGCATAGCGCAGCAGCCTGGTATGGCCCACCATGATTTGCGCGCCTTGCAGGAATGCCTGGCGGTGTTTGCGCAGAGCCTCGGCCTCGAAGTCGTCAACCAGCCTCTGCCCCGGCTTGTTGCCTTCAGTGCCCACATTGATGGGCAGCTCCAGCTCGGCGGCGGCGGCGACATAGCGGTCCAGCGCGGCGACTCTTTGCCTTTGCAGCTCCGGGTCCTTGAAATTCCAGTTACGGTCCGGGATAATATTGAGGGCCTCGACTTTTTTGTCCAAGAGGCATTGCAGTTGTTCCTCGGGTTTTTGTTCGCCGGGCAGGCTGCCGTCCAGCCAGGCGCTCATGGGTATGGCGCGGCACTGTCTGATCATGTCGATGACCAGTTCCAGTTTCGGGAAGGCTTTGGCGCTGGGCTGCACATAGCCCAGGCCGCCGCGTTTCATCAGCTTGCCGCGCAGCAGTTCGAGGAAGGCATTGGTATTGTCGAACAGCTTCTCGAGTTGCTCCAGGGGGCTGTCCAGCTTGCGGCTCCAGAACTCCAGACATTGTCCCTTGTCGGCAAAATGTTTCAAGGCCAGCTGGTGAAATGCCAGCGTTATATGCCGCTCGGTGGCATTGTCCGCCGGCGTCAGCGGCAGCACGTCATTTTCATAGTCCAGGGCCAGCGGCGCCAGTCGGCTGTTGATGCGCCCGATTAGCTCGCGGTTGCGCTGGTGCGACTGCAGCAGCAGCTCGGCGAACATCTGCCCCGCCTGGCTGTCAGCGGCGGGTTGCTCGACAAAGCCCATGCCCATGAAATAGAATACTCCGGGTTCTCCTGGGGAATTGATCTCCTGCTGGGCGTATTCCTGGAAGAAGACCCTGCTTTCAAAGGCGACCGCCGCCCGCAGTTGCAGCATATCGGCGGCCTCGAAAAACTCCGGCAACCCATGCAGTACATCAAAATCGCAGAGCGCCGCGCTGTACAGTCCCAGGCGCTTCATCTCGTAGGCGATGCGCGTCGGCGACCAGCCCTCCCCATTATAGGAGAAAAACGAGTGCAGGTGCATATTCACTTGCTCGGAGGCCGGCGGGAAGCCGCCAGCCTGTACGGCCTCGTCGAGAGCAAGGCGGCGCATGCCAGGCTCAAGCGAAGACAAACGCTGTAAATAGTCCAACATCATCACTGCAAAAACAAGGGTTAAAACAAATGACGTAAACAAATAACTTTAATGTGACAATGCCGTTTTGCAAACCAAAACGCCGGCGCCGCATAAGCCCTTAGTGTGTCTTAGTGTCCAAAAAATCCAGCAAGACCACTTTTTTCAGTGCCAAAGAATCAGAAATAGTTCGCACTAAAACCTATGCTTAGTTAAATGCCTTTGCGAAGAAACAGTTCGCAATGGCATTTTTTTTGTCCAAAAGACAAAAAAAAATAAAAGTATTCACACTGCTAAATATTTTTGTCGATTTTGCTTGCAATATTCCGCTTAGCATATATATTATTAG
>Ga0265295_1001186_pt1 | contig 47249 bp, 52 predicted proteins | sample Munlansysbiofilm_FD_192503 | JGI IMG/M metagenome (GOLD analysis project Ga0265295, IMG submission 192503) | Leachate microbial communities from a municipal landfill in Southern Ontario, Canada - Methane capture system biofilm | ecosystem: Engineered > Solid waste > Landfill > Unclassified ...
TAAAGTTATTGCGTGTATTAAAAGTTTATTGTACTAAACCCCATTATAAATTGTAAGTTTACAAATTCGGTGGCGATGGAGTAAGGGTCACACCCGTAACCATCCCGAACACGGAAGTTAAGCCTTAAATCGCCGATGGTACTGCATGGTAGACTATGTGGGAGAGTAGGACGCTGCCGGATAAAATATACAAACCCCTGAAGAATTTATTCTTCAGGGGTTTTTTATTTTGTGGAATTGAATTTTGGGCTTGGACTTGTTGTGGGCTCGTTTCTCAGGCTTCAGCTTGGGAATCAGCACTCCAATCAGCAAACTCCAATCAGCAAACTCCAATCAGCAAACTCCAATCAGCAAACTCCAATCAGCAAACTCCAATCAGCAAACTCCAATCAGCAGACTCCAATCAGCAGACTCCAATCAGCAGACTCCAATCAGCAAACCCCAATCAGCGAAACATGGGGAACCAGCAGAAAAAATCAAAAAAAGTTGAATACTATCGTTTTTTTGGTTAATATAAACAGTTACTGAAAATCAAATTAAATATCTATAAGAATAAAGAAAAACCAATGGTGCTTTTCACTTCAATTGTATGTATGATTCTTGTTTATTATTATCTTGATTCAGGGCTTGCACTGGGATTTGCAATTGCTCTTGTAATTGAGATTTTTTTTCTGATGGGTTTGTATAATGTTTTAAAAAAGACTGAAGAAAAAGCAAAATTTTTTAATCAAAAAAAATTGGATGAACTGGGTAAAACCATTAAGGAAAAAGAAAAGTACATCAATAAAATAAAAGAAATTCACCCAGATATTGATTTGCAAATAAAATCAGGCGGAGAAAAAAAAGAAACTGAAGAAGAAATAGAAGCTGAAGAAGAAACCGAAAGAGAAACACAAGAGCCTCAAACTTAAATTTTGGGAACCAGCAGACTTCGATTAGCAGGCTTTTTTGTTTCAGACATGGGTTTTCAAGCCAGAGCTTGGGAACCAGCAAAAAAAAACAGCAAAAGAGCCTAAAGCTTAAAGCTCAAGAAGAAGAGAAACATCTTTGCCTTTGGCATTGGGATCTCCCAGGTTTGAAGCAATGGTTTTGATTAAAATTATTTCAAGGTTATTTTTTAAGGCATATTTTTGGATTTCGTCCTCTGATTTTGCAGTGATATAAACTATATTTATACCTGAGTTGTTTTTTGTAAATTGGATTTCAAATAAATATTTTAACTCAAACATTGTAACCTCTTAAATATTAACAATTTTTCCTGGAGCTAAAATTGAAAAACTCAAAATTGTTAGATTTTTCTTTACAGCATTATTTTTTATTCGGCCTTATATGTCTTATAGTTTTTTCAGTTTATACAATGTTAAAACCTTATATTAATTCAATAATTTTAGGAACCTTGCTTTCATTTCTTTTTATGCCTTTGCATACTAAATTTTTGAAGTTAACTAAAGGGAAAAAAAACTTGTCTGCATTTTTATCAAGTATTTCCCTTGCGTTTTTGGTTTTGATTCCTGCAGTAATTATTCTTACAAGTATAATTTTTCAGGGAATAAATTCTTTTGATGCAATTTATAAATGGTTTGCAGCAGGAAATTTTTCAAAATACATAGAAGATTTTGAAAGTAAACTCACATATATTAAAGAATATTTTCCAGTTGTTAATAGAATGCTTCCAGATACTGCCCTTGGTAATACAGATGTTGAAAAACAGATTCTTAATTTTTTCTCAAATCTTTTAAGATGGCTTATGGGACAGGGAAGACAGATCGCAGGAAGTGTTTTAAGTATAGGGATAAGCTTTTTTATGATGATGGTTGTGTTTTTTATAATGATAAGAGATCAGGAAAAAATACTTGCAGGCTTTTTTCATATAATTCCCCTTAAACAATCCCATGAGCAAAGAATTATTGAAAAAACAAGGCTGCTTTTTAAAACAGTGATTTTAGGTAATATCTTAACTTCTCTTGTCCAGGGAATTGCCGGAGGAATTGGATTTGCAATTGTTGGATTTCCTGCATTGTTTTGGGGTGCTGCAATAGCTCTTGCTTCTTTAATTCCAATTGTAGGTACAGGTCTTATCTGGGTTCCTGCCTGTATCTTGCTTTTTATCACAGGCAAAACAGGACTTGGGATCTTTATTGTTCTGTGGTTTGTTTTAATTGTTGGTTTGTCCGACAATGTATTAAGACCGGTTTTTATGAAAAGTGACGGAGGAATGGGGCCTGTAATGATATTTTTTTCAATTCTTGGAGGAATCCATGTTTGGGGGCTTTTAGGACTTGTTTATGGACCCATGGTTTTTGGGTTTGGGTTTATCCTTCTTTATATTTATGAAATAGAATTTTATGATTATCTCAAATATCAGGATGAAAATTAATGAAACAAATTAATGTTTTATATTTGTTTGTTTTAATTTTTCTTTTTTTACCGGGATGCTCAACAGCAGAACCTGGTCTTATTGAAATTTTAAATTCTGTAAACAAAGTTTATTTATGCGGTAAAGAAGTACCTTTAGATAAAAACAATTCCAGGGAAAGACTTGAAAAAGAATTGCTTCTTATTTCCAATAATAAGCCCCAGGTTATTTTGTGGCTGAAAAGGTCGGCAAGATATTTTCCCCAAATAGAAAAAATATTAAAAGAGCAAAATTTACCAGATGATTTAAAATATGTTTCTGTAATTGAAAGTGCCTTAATACCTCATATAAGATCTCCAAAAAATGCCCTTGGTTTTTGGCAGTTTATCAGTTCAACAGGAAGTTTATATGGCTTAAAAATTGATAGATCCATTGATGAAAGATGCGATTTAGAAAAATCAACCCTTGCTGCTTCAATGTATTTTAAAGATTTGTATGAAAAATTTGAAAACTGGGAACTTGCTTTTTCAGCATACAATATAGGAGAACTTAGGATAAAAGCCGAGCTTCAAGCCCAGTCAGCAGATAATTATTATGATCTTTGGCTTCCTGAAGAAACCATGAGATATGTTTTTAGAATAATTGCCGCCAAAATTGTTTTTGAAAATAGAGATAAATTTGGTTTTTCAATGGCAAAGTCAGACTATTATAAGCCTTTTAATACTAAAGAAGTAAAACTTGAACTGGAAAACACAATTCCAGGGTCAATTCCAGCCCATGCCCTTGGTTTGTCTTTATATGAGTTTAAATTATTGAATACAAAAATTGTTGGGGATTATTTAACCCAAGGTTCTGTAGATATTAAGATCCCTGAAAATATTAAAACTAAAAAGTTTTTAAAAAAATTTGAAAAACTCAAAAACAAATGGATTGAAGAGCACACAAGATTTTATTATTCAGTACAAAAAGGCGATTCATTAATAAAAATATCAGAAGAATTTCAAGTAAGAACAAAAGATATTTTAGAATGGAATGAGCTTAATTACAGGGATTTTATTTATCCCGGCCAAAAACTCATTATAAAAACTAATTTGAAAAACTTAAAAGATTAGTCTTTTGGATTTAAATTAAATTTTACATATACAGGAAAATGATCAGAAGGATATTTGCCGTTTTCATTGTATTTTATTATTTCTTTTGAAATTGGAGATAAATTTCCGCTGTATAAAATCCAGTCAATTCTTCCTGTATTTGGAACTCCTGTAAATCCATGGAAAGTTGCAGACTGAATTGTGGAAAAAGGATCTTTAAATTCAGGGGGATTTTTAAATATAAATTGATGATAGCATTTTCCCGTAGGATCTGCATTAAAGTCACCACATAAAATTTTAGGGATTTTACTGTTTAAGCAGGACAATTTATGGCGGATTAAATCAGCACTTTTCACTTGTACTTTGTCTTTAAAATCAAAATGGGCATTTGTAATTGAAACAATTGATTGGTTTTGCCTGAAAAGTGTGGTTACAGTTTGTCTTGGCCATTGGCTTTCAGTAAACTTGCTTTCTTTATAGGGAGTATCACTTAAAAAGAAATGTTCGCTTAAAATACATTCCCAGGTTTTTTTATAAAAAACAGGAAGCTGCTGCCAGCGTGGATTGTTTTTATTGTAGATTCCAGTTACTTTATAGTCTTTTAAATTTTTTTTTAAAAATTTGAGCTGGAAATCATTAACTTCCTGAATTCCTATAAAATCAGGATTTTTTTCTTTGATAATTTTAATCACACTTTCTTTTCTGTCTTCCCATAGATTATCTGAATCTTTGGCAAGGCCAAAGCGTATATTAAAAGTCATTATTGAAAAAGATTTGACATTCATGTTTAAAAAATATCTTTATAAAGGGTTAACAATTAACAACTTTTAAGATTAGAAATAATAACAAATAAAGTAAAGGTAAAATTATGGATTTATCTGATAAGGCAAATATTGAAAATAAAGAACTGGATTTAATAAAAGGAAATGATGATTTTTTTGATAATTTAAAAGTTTTTATGGAAGAACTTAAAACTCAATTTTCATGGATTGATTTTAAAGTAAAAAAGGGCAAAAATTCTAAAATTGAATTTAATGATTTATCTTTTTACGGAGTTCCAGAGGGCCATCTTTTAGATTATTTTATAAAATTTATAAATTTACCCCAAATAAAATCTCAATCAAAAGAATTTGACCAAAATCTTTTTGTATCATCAATGTGTCCAAATTGTCCCAAAGCTTTGGATTCTTTGATTAAATTTTTAGAAAAAAACACAATAAAAACAAATATTTATTTTTGTGATCACAGTCTTTATTATTCTCAAAAATATAATGTAATGTCTGTTCCCTGTCTTTTAATAAAAAAAGATAATAAAGAAATTCAAAGACTTGTAGGCGATTTAAGTATTGATGATTTAGAAGTTGTTTTTAAAGAAAAAAATAAAGAAGAGCTAAGTTCCAAATATTTTCAAAATATAATTGAACAGGGAAATGCAGAAGAAATTGCAGAAATGATTTTATCTGAAAAAAAGGTTTTTTCAGGGTTTGTATCTTTATTTTTTGCTTCTACTATGAGTCTTAGGGTTGGTGCTGTTGTAGCTGGTGAATATTTAATTGAAAAGTCGGCAGATTTATTTGAAGAACTTATAGAAAAACTTTATGAAAACTATTTGGATTCTTCTGTTGAAATTAAAGGTGATATTTTGTATTTGCTGTCTTTATCTGAAAACAAATCCAAATGGATAAAAGAGCTTGAAAATATTAAAAAAAATGAAACAAATATCCTTTTAATTGAAATGATTGATGATTCTTTAGAAACCCTGAACAATTGATTTTGTATACAAAAGTTTAAATTCCTGACTCTTAAACCAGAAAAACCCGGGCCAAGAGTCAGATTTTGTTATAAAAGATTTTTAAGAGCATTTTCTAAATTGTCATGGGAAAACTGAAATCCGCTGTTTAAAAGATTTTCAGGCTGAGCTTTCTGGCTCATAAGAAGATTTTGTCCAAATTCCCCTGCAAAAAGTTTTATAGCAAATTCAGGAATTGATAAAAACCCAGGCCTGCCAAGTACTTTACCAAGGGTTTTGGTAAATTCTTTTTGAGTAGAAAACCCTGGAGAAGTAAAATTAAAAGCTCCATTTGCATTTTTGTTTTCAAGAAGAAAAACACAGGCATTGGCCAAATCTTTAATATGAATCCAGGGGAAAAAGTTTTTTCCAGAACCAAGAACAGGATTTAGCATAAGTTTTGCAAATGGAAGCATCTGAAGCAAGGCTCCTCCATCTTTTCCAAGAACAATTCCAAATCTCATTATACAAACCCTGGTATTTTTTTCTTTTGCTTTTAAGGCTTCTTTTTCCCAGTCAATACAAACTTTAGACAAAAAGCCATTTCCAGGTAAACTTTCTTCATTAAGAAGTTCATTATTTCTATTTCCATAATAACCTGCTGCAGAAGTGTTTATTAAAACAGTTTCCCTGTTTTCATCAATGGCATTAACAATATTTTGAGTTGTAAGAATTCTGGAATTATAAATAAGATTTTTATATTTTTTAGTCCAAAACTTAAAAATGGTTGCTCCGGCAAGATTTATTACAGCATCTGAAGTTTTTATTTCTTCTTGCCAATCTCCTTTTGCACTTGTATCAGCAGAAACATATTTATAGTTTTTAATTTCAAACTCAGGTTTTGCAATATCTATTGAAACAATTTCATAATTTTTTTTAATTAATTCATTTATAATATTTTTTCCTACAAAGCCAAAACCTCCAACAATAGTGATTTTCATTTTATTTCCTCCCATGTCGTTTAAGTTCTTTTCCTCTGAATGCTGTGATTACAGCCGCAGACAGGGCAAGAACAGCGGTTGCTGTCATGGTGAACTGAAATGCTTCAATAAAAGCAGGATTCATTTCAGGGGAATAATTGCTCAGGTTTTTTCCACCTGAGGCAGATTTAAAATAAAAATTAAACAAAGAGCCTGCCATTGCAATTCCAAGAACCATTCCAAGGTTTCTTGCAGCTGCCATAATTGCCCCTCCTGTTCCTTTTATATTTTCTGGAATGGAAGTCATAAGAGCAGCACTGTTTGGAGATACAAAAATTGAAGTTCCAATTCCTATAAGACAAAGTCTTAACACAACATCTTTAATAGATGAATCAATATCTAGAAAAACACAAAGCAATACTCCAAAAAATATAATTATCATCCCAAGGGTACAAAGAATTCTTGATCCAAGATAATCAGAAAGATTTCCAGATATTGGTGAAACAACAAAAAGAAAAGCAAAAGGTGTCATCATTATATATCCAGAGGTAGTTGAATCCAGACCTTTTGCTTTTATAAGATAAAAAGGCATGAGAAAAATAATTATAAATAAAATCATAAAAAGAATAGTACTGGATAAAGAAGTGATTGAAAGCATTCTGTTTTTAAATATTTTTAAGTTAAGTATTGGATTTTTAACATTTTTTTCATTAAATAAAAACAAAGTGAAAAATATTAAAAACACCAAAGAAAAACCTATTAATTTAAATGATTTATATCCCCATTCATAACCATGGGTAAGCACAAGAAGAAAACTTCCAATGGAAATTGCCGCAAAAAAAGAACCTTTAAAGTCAAAATCCTTGTCCTGGGTGCTTAGTTTAAAGTTTTTAAGTATAAAATACGAGCCAATGGCACCCAAAATTCCAATGGGAACATTTATAAAAAATATCATTCTCCATGAATAAAGATCTACAAACAATCCCCCAATTGCAGGACCTGAGGTAAGTCCTAAGGCAACCACCATTGCATTTATTCCAAAAACTTTTCCCCTTTCTGATTCTGGAAAGGAAAAAACAAGAAGTGCAGGAGTACAGGCCATTATCATTGCTGAAGAAAACCCCTGAAACATTCTTGAAAAAATAAGAAAATAAATATTAGTAGAAAGTCCGCACATCAACGACGACAAGGAAAAAAGCAAAAGTCCTATTATATATATTTTTTTATGACCATAAATATCTGAAAGTTTTCCACACGCCAAAAGAAAAGAAGTAATGGTCAAAAGATAAATCATCACCACCCATTCAACTATGGCAAGTCTTTCATCAAAATCATCTAAAATTGCAGGAAGAGCTATATTTACAATTGAACCATCAAGAGTAGACATAAAAACCCCAAACGCAACAAGCACAAAGGTCAGCCATTTATTACCAGAAAACTGAGATTCCATTTTATCTCCCTAAATTTTATCAGTGTAAATGGATAGATAAATTCGTGTTTAAAGTCAAACAATATAACTATTCTAAGACCCCGGGCTCGTTTTCAAGTCCCAGAGAATCTAAGTATAGTCTCGAGCTATTACCAAGCCCCAGCCCAGAAACATAAAACCAAAAAAAACATCAAATTACATTTGACAAAAATAAAATAATCCTATACGTGTTCAAGCCGTGAACATAAAATAAATAAAAAGAAATACTCAACCCAGTTCCCAGGCCACAATCCCGGGAACCTAATTACAACAAGTCAGACTGCCCAGGTAGTCTGGTTTCCAGGCTCTAGCCCGGGAATATCAAAAAAATTGAATGTAATTCAAAGGGCGGAGCTATCTAAACCCATACCAATTTTCAAACTCCAATTAGACTAGCAGGGAGAAGCTGACAGGCACATTCGGCTCATTCCCCAAGCTCTAGCTTGGGAATGTAAAAACACAACAAATCAGCCAAAGGCAGACCAGGTCCCAGCCAACACGGCAACATAAAAAAACCATGTCAAAACTAAACCAAAAATCAAATATAGATAACCAAATAAGACTTAAACTTTTAAATCTTTTAAAATCAAACCCAGAGATGTCCCAGCGGGAAATGATGAAAGAAATGAAAGTAAGCCTTGGCAAAATCAATTATTGCATTTCCAATTTAACAGAAAAGGGAATGATCAAAGTTGAAAGATTTAAAAGCTCAAAAAGAAAATCAGCCTATGCATACAAGCTTACTCCCCACGGAATTGAAGAATTGGGAAGACTTACCCTAAGCTTTTTAAAATTAAAAATTAAAGAACACGATGAGATAAAAAACGAAATAAAAAAACTGGCCGAGCAACTAGGGCAGTTTGACTATAATAGCGAAGATAAATAAGAAGTCTCATACCTTCAAAATCAGGCAAAATTGTCTTTGGAAAACAAATAAATCCAATTTAAAACCAGTAAAAATACACGGATGCCCGTAGGGGCGGATTCCATATCCGCCCTATAATTATCAGGATCCCCGTATGGACAGATTCAATCTCCGTCCAACAATTACATGGATAACAAAAAATAAAAAAAATGGGTCGCACCTAAATTTAAGCACTAGTTTCGCTTTGACCCTGATACACAAATGTTTTTCTAAAAAAAGGACTGTTTAGATGACATTAAAGAATAAAGATATCCGCTGGGAACAGCGTTTTGGAAATTATAAAAAAGCCTTGAGCCAGTTAAAAAAATTTATTGATAAGGGAGAGTTGTCAGAGCTTGAAAATCAAGGACTTGTTAAAGCCTTTGAATATACTTTTGAGCTTGCCTGGAATACATTGAAGGACTTTCTCGAATACCAGGGGCAGACTGATCTTTTTGGTTCAAGAGACACTATTAGAAAAGCCTTTAATCTAAATCTCATTGAAAATGGTGATGGCTGGATGGATATGCTGAAAAGCCGAAATCAAACATCGCATACTTATAATGAAGAGACAGCAGAAGAAATCTGTAAAGCTGTTACAGTCGTTTATTACCCACTTTTTCATCAATTGAAAAGCCGACTGGAAAATTTGCAGTCCGGCATGACTTAAGCACTGATTTTATTATGTGCTATGGACTAAAACAAACAACAATAGAATCTATTAAAAATGTATTCAGCAGATATTTGCAGGTTGAGCAGGTTATTATCTATGGTTCCAGAGCAAAGGGAAATTATAAAAATGGTTCGGATATTGATTTAACTTTAAAAGGTGATGGCCTAAGCCTGATACTCATGAATAAAATTGCCATTGAACTTGATGATCTTTTGTTACCATATACCTTTGATCTTTCAGTCTATAATCATATTGAAAATTATGATTTAACAGATCACATCCAGCGGGTTGGAAAGATTTTTTATAAGCGAAAAGAAAAAATTGGGCAGCACCGCAAGAACATCCTAAAATAATAACAAAATAACTCATGCTCGTTCCCAAGCCAGAGCTACCAGTAAAAATATTGATAATATCTTTTGAATTATGTAGGCTTGTTTAGTTATTATTAATAAAAATGAAGGGTTAATTATGAAAAATATAAAATATGTTATTTATAAAGAAGGCGAATACTATATATCCCAATGCTTGAATGTTGATGTTGCAAGTTTTGGGGAATCTATTGATGAGGCGGTTGTTTCATTAAAAGAAGCCGTTGAACTGTTTTTTGAAGATGAGATAGATTTAAGTGGATATCAGCCTATTGGTGAAATGCTTCTTGGGGAAGATACAATAAATGTATAAATTGCTTTCATCAAAAACAATTATTAAAACTTTAATAAAACATGGTTTTGTTGAAGTTTCTCAAAAGGGCAGTCATGTAAAATACAAAAGTTAAAACAGAATTGTAATTATTCCACATCCTAAGAAAGAAATACCAAGAGGTACGCTTGCATCAATTTTGCGACAATCCGGTCTTCAAAAAGAAGATTTCCTAATTGATAATTAAATACTAATTTTGATAGTTCCCAAGCCAGAGCTTGGGAACCAGCAAAGCAATGCTCTAAGACTGAAAAAGATTGATTTTTAAAGCTTTTATTTTATAAATTCAGGCACTTGTTTTGGTCCGACCCTGATACAATACAAATCAAATAATAAGTGAACAAACAAATGGAAAATTCTAAAGAAGACGATAATAAAAAGATTATTTTATCAACCATAAAGAAGTACAATAAAAAGAATCAATACATACCAATAAAAAACAATTCTATTGAAATTGAATCGAATAAAAATATATATAAACTCATAAGAATAAGTGATGAAGAGTATAGTACGCTGCGTTGTAATTCTGTTCAGATCAAAGAAGATTTTATGCATTTTATGTCTTTGAGTCGCTCAAAAGATCTTATATACCCAAGCCTTTCTAAAATGTATACAATATTAAAAGATTTGTTCGGAGAGTCAGGTGAGCACTATGATGACTGGAAATGCTCTTTTTGTTTTCCGTTTTTAATGCAGTTTAAGTATAAAGATGTTGAATTTGAATATCTTATGAAGGTTATAGATATAAAAGGAGGTATTGAAATAATTTTTTATAAGATGGCGCATGAAGATGACGAAGAATGCAAAAGAAAAGAAATAATTTACAGGAGCTTTGAAGAACTACCAGAAGATGAAATGATATATATTATGAATTATTTCGCTGGCTATATGACAGGGGTTTTTAGTAACTTTGAGCTTCTATATAATACTTTTTATTTTAAAACAATAAGCAGTTTGAATATTGTATATGGTTATAAACAGCCTGATTTTTTTGATGAAAGTTTTGAAACTGACGAAGAATATCATTCATTTGTTTGTCAAATGGAAGCAATTCAAAATAATTTAAAAAATAAACCCATAAATAATGACGAAGAGTTTGGTTTAAATAAACAAAAAGTAATTTTGAAATTGATGAAGAAAACATTTAATATAACAGAGCAAGAGCAAGATAAAATATTATCCGAGCTTCCTTCTGATACAATTGATAGAGCCTTAGATAAAATAAAATATGCAAGTAAAAAAAATGAGGTTTTAGATATTTTGCAATAAAATTATTATTAAAGTTAAAGCCTGAAACATGCACTGAAGGGACTTGTCTTCTGATTGCCTCCTGGAGATGAAAAAAGCATATTGGCGAAAATTAGAAAAATTAGCGGCAAAAAAATCTAACCGAAGACCAGAATCTTATATATGAATGATTTCAATATAAAAAACTCACATGACAAGCTTTTTAAAGATACCTGGAGCGATCTGAATAATGCAGAAAGCTTTCTTAAAAACTATCTGCCAAAAAAAGTTTTTGATCTGACAGATCTTGATTCTCTGTTATCATAGATTTTTTCAAACAGGCAAATACCATAATTTAGATACATCTCCATAACAATTGAAATTTATTAAATATTTGTAATAATAAAACAAAATTCGAGAAAAACAGGAAAATTAAAAATGCCTGAAATATGCAGATTTTTTGGAATTATAATCAGAATGTTTTATGATGAACATAATCCACCACACTTTCATGCAGAATATCAAGGGAATAAAGCTGTTTTTGATTTTCAGGGGAATATTTTAAAAGGGAATCTAAATTCAAGAACAGCGACAAAACTTGTTCGGGAATGGGTTGATATAAATATTTTTGAGCTTGAGAAAGCCTGGGATGCTGTAAGAAATTATGAAAAAATAAACAAAATAGCTCCGTTAGACTAAGGAGGATAAATATGTGGAATATGAATGATGTTGTATCAATTGAATATAAGGGCGATTATACCTTTCGAATTACTTTTGATGATAAAATATCAGGGGATATTGACTTTTCATCTTATCTTAACAAAGGCCCTGTCTTTTCATCTCTAAAAGACCTTAAGCTATTCAAACAAGCTTTTATTGATGGTGGTACTATTGCCTGGCCAAATGGTGCTGATATTGCACCGGAAAGTCTATATGAAAAATGCGAACAATCGTTTCATAATTGACATCATTTTTGTGAATCTTCAGCTCGTTCCCAAGCTCCAGCTTGGGAATGTATATTATTAAATATATCAAATTCTTAAATTAAAATAGATCTAAAATACTTTGCCGCGAATGACACGAATTTACGCAAATGGCCTTTTTTGCAAAAAGCCATAACCCAAAAACAACTTAAATTAGATTTTTTTTACAAAGCTTTTTGTAAAAAAAGCAAAAATTAGAGCAAATTAGCGAAATTAGCGGCAAAAAAAATCAGGCCGAAGGCCCTCCAAAAACAAACAAATAAAAATAAAATAAAGAAATCCGAAACCCCAATCAAAAAACAGGCTTAAAATGATCAATCCAAAAATAGCAATAATAGGCCTTGGCTATGTAGGCCTTCCCCTGGCAGTGGAATTTGGCAAAATAATTGAAACAAAAGGTTTTGATATAAACAAAAAAAGGGTAGAAGAGTTAAAAAAAGGTAAAGATTCAACCCTTGAAGTAGAACCTGAAAACCTTGCCACTGCAACCAAACTAACCTACACAAACAATCTTGAAGACTTAAAAGACTCAAATTTTTTCATAGTAACAGTTCCAACCCCGGTAGATAAAAACAAAACACCTGATCTAAGTCCTCTTGTAAGTGCAAGCCAGATGCTTGGCAAAATAATAAAGAAAAACGACATAGTAGTTTATGAATCAACAGTATATCCCGGAGCAACAGAAGAAGTCTGCATACCAGAAATTGAAAAAGTTTCAGGACTAAAATTCAATAAAGACTTTTTTGCAGGATACAGCCCCGAAAGAATAAACCCCGGAGATAAAGAACACAGAGTTACAAATATTGTAAAAGTAACTTCAGGTTCCACGCCAGAAACAGCAGAAACTGTAGACAATATTTATAAAAAAATAATCCTTGCAGGAACCCACAAAGCAAGTTCAATAAAAGTAGCAGAAGCATCCAAAGTAATTGAAAATACACAAAGAGATTTGAATATTGCACTTATTAATGAGCTTGCAATTATTTTCGATAAAATGAAAATAGATACAGAAGAAGTATTAAAAGCAGCAGGAACAAAATGGAATTTTCTTAATTTCAAACCAGGACTTGTGGGGGGCCACTGTATTGGAGTTGATCCCTATTATCTTACTTTCAAGGCACAGGAAATAGGCTATCATCCTGAAATTATTCTTGCAGGAAGAAGAATTAATGACAAAATGGGTGCTTATGTTGTGTCAAGAGTTGTTAAAGAAATGGTTAAGAAAAAAATTCATGTTCATGGTTCAAATATACTTATTATGGGCCTTACTTTTAAAGAAAACTGCCCTGATTTAAGAAACACAAAAGTTGAGGATATGATAGAGGAGTTCAAAGACTATAATGCAGAAATAGATATTTATGACCCATGGGTTGACGAAAATGAAGCTTTACATGAGTATGGACTTTCACTGACAAAAGAACTAAAAGAAAATACCTATGACACAATTATCCTTGCAGTTGCACACGATGATTTTAAAAATATGGGAATTGAAAAAATAAGACAATTTGGAAAATCTGAAAATATAATTTTTGACTTAAAACATCTTTTCCCCAAAAATGATGTGGACAGCCGTTTATAATTTTTAAAATTCATGAATCTTTTGAGGCAGCTTATAGTTTTTTTATCGGTTACTTTTTATTGGAAAAGAAGCTGATTTAACTGATTTTTTATAAAAAAAAGTGCCTGTTTTTAGAACCTATCGAAAAAATGAAAATTTTAAGAGTTATGTGAAGGTCTCAAGTCTAGAAATGTTTAAGAAAGGTAGTGCGTGTTATGGGATATGAGAATATAGAATTTGATAAGCAAAGCGTGTTTTTAGTAACAGGAGGTGCAGGTTTTATAGGTTTTAATCTATGTGAGGTCTTGTTGGATAAAGGTTATAAGGTTAAATGTCTTGATGACCTTTCAATTGGTAAAAAAGAAAATATAGATTTATTTATAGATAATCCAAATTATACCTTTATCAAAGGTGATATAAGAGATTTAAATGTTTGTATAGATGCTTGCACCGGAGTAGATTATGTTTTACATCAGGCAGCTTGGGGAAGTGTACCCAGGAGCATTGAAATGCCTTTACTTTATGAAGAAATTAATCTTAAAGGAACGCTAAATATGATGGAAGCTGCCAGACAAAAAAAAGTTAAAAAATTTGTCTATGCATCCAGCTCTTCTGTTTATGGAGATGAACCAGAACTTCCAAAGAAAGAAGGAAAAGAAGGTAATCTTTTATCTCCATATGCCTTAACTAAAATGGCAGGCGAAGAATATGGAAAGCTTTATACAAAGCTTTATGGATTAGATACTTATGGATTAAGATACTTCAATATTTTTGGTAGAAGACAAGATCCAAATGGATCTTATGCAGCAGTTATTCCAAAGTTTATTAAGCAATTGTTGAATAATGAACAACCAACAATAAACGGTGATGGCAGGCATAGTAGAGATTTTACTTATATTGAGAATGTAATAGAAGCAAATTTGAAGGCATGTAAAGCACCATCAGAAGCAGCAGGAGAAGCTTTTAATATCGCCTATGGTGGTAGAGAATATTTGATAGATGTATACAACTCCCTTTGCAAATCTCTTGGTAAAAAAATTGAGCCTTTGTTTGGCCCTGAAAGAAAAGGTGATATAAAACACAGCAATGCTGATATCTCTAAAGCTAAAGAGATGTTAGGTTATAGTCCTGATTGGAGTTTTGAAAAAGGAATTGGAGCGGCAATAGATTGGTACAAGGAAAATTTGTGAGAATTTTAAAAAGAATCTCGGAATATTATCAAAACGGAAGAAATTGAGACCACTAAAGCCCCCTGTGTCAGAATAGTTGCCACATGAGTTAAAAAACAAAATTTAAGTCATGTGGCAGAAAGTAAGAAAAATGGTAGGATATGCAAAGTACTCAGATCAGCTTAAAAAAGTTATTGTAGAAAAGTTCCTGTCAAATCCGGAAAATTCTGTTAATTTCATAGCAAGAGAAGCAGCTATTCTAGCATCAACATTAAAAAACTGGTTAAATAAATCCAATAAATTTAAAGGTTTTCCTACGAATAAGAAGAACTCAAAAAAATTAAAGCCTGAAGAAAAGTTTGATATTCTTGTTTTAACGTTCTCAATGAATGAAGTACAAAAAAGTGAATATTGCAGAAGCCATGGCTTCTATCTTGAGGAATTGAAAGAATGGAAGTCTGAATGTATAAATCTTTTAAAACAGGTTTTAAAGAGAGCGATCATAAGAAAGACCGCAGTAAAGAAAAAGAGCTTGAAAGAGAAATTAAAAGTCTAGAAAAAGAGTTGAATCGTAAAGACAAAGCCTTGCCAGAAACAGCAGCGTTATTGGTTCTTAAAAAAAGCTCAGGCAATCTGGGGGGAGTCAGAGGAAGAAAAATAAGTATTGAAAATCGAAAAAATGCTGTTTTTCTTATTAAAGAGGCTAATGCGTCCGGTGCCTCTTTAGATAAAGTCTGTGAAATATTAAATATATCAGTTCGTACTTTTAAAAGATGGCAAAAGGAGGATACCGTGAAGGAAGATCAAAGATAAGCCTCTAGATAAACTTGGAGATAATGAACGTGCCAAAATTTTAAAATATGCAACAGCCTTGATTATCAAAGCTTGTCGCCATCTCAGATAGTGTCGACTTTAGCTGATAACGGATTATATATAGCATCAGAGACAACCTTTTTACAGAATACTTAAGAAAGAAGTTCTATTGGAACACAGAGGCAAAGCAAAGCTTGTAAGTCAAGGGGAACGAAGTTATTAAAAACAGGTTAAGAAAAAATAAACTCAAATAAGTTATTCTTTAGGAGAAAAATTTTATAAAAAATTACGACATAAACTTTCCATAAAAAAGGGGTTGACCCGAAAATTTGAGAGTTATGCAAAGGTTTTTCAAAATAACTATAGGAAAATTTTTTTATGAATAAAACAATTTTATACATTATGTCCGATGTACGTTCAGGTTCTACACTTCTGGATAATATTTTTTCTAATGCACCAAACACAATTTCTGTTGGAGAATTGCATCATTTAGATTCTCATCTATATAAAGGTAAATGGGGGAAAACTTGGAATTGGACTTGCACATGTGGTAAGAGTATAATTGACTGTGAATTTTGGAAAAAAGTATTAGATAATTTAAAAGAGAAAAAAGTCAAAATTGAAAACACATCTTTAAAAAAAATAAAAAAAAATGATACTGAAACTGAAAAAAATAAAAAAAAAGAGTTTAATGAAAAAGTAATTAAACTAATAAATGAAATTTATGATGCAATATTTGAAGAAACGGATTCTGATATACTTATAGATTCTTCTAAACATATCGAACATGGTATCGAACTGTATAAAACAAACAAAAAATATAATATTAAAATAATTTATCTGAAAAGAGATATCCGTGCTGTCGTACTGTCAAAATTAAAATGGGCACAGAAATTTGGAAGGGAAAAAAGCAGTGCTTATGAAATTCTAATCAGAACTAAATTTCATGATATTTTTCTCAAACAACAAATAAAAAAAATCTTAAAGGAAGATATAATACAGATCAAATACGAAGAGTTATCTAAAAAACCACAAGAAATAATAAACAAAATTACGGAGAAATTTTTATTGCCACATTTTGAAGTTCCAGAATATATGGATCTTACAAACAGTCATACAATTGGAGGAACACCCAGTAGATTTAAAAAATCAAAAATCAAATATGATAAAAATTGGGAAAAAAGATCAAAAAAAATGCCTTTTTTCCATGTTCTTGGCAAGATAGTTGATAGTATTTTATGACACTTGCAAGCAAACTAAAAAGTGCTGCTTTCTGGCAAACTCTTCAAATTGTCATTCAGGTAGTAGCCCAATTTGCATATATTGCCACAATGGCTCGCTTGTTAAGTAAAAATGATTTTGGTTTGATGGCAATGGCAGGTAGTTTTATAGGTATTGGTACAATTTTCAGTGAAGGTGGGATGGGTGCGGCTCTTATACAACGCAAAAATATCACACAAAAACATATGAATGCGGCATTACAGGGTGGATTCGTAATTGGTTTTGCCATATTTATTATGCTCTTTTTTTCAGCTAACATAATCGCGTTATTTTTTAACCAGCCGCAATTAGAATTTTTGATAAAGGTAATTGGTGTTAATGTTGTATTACATTCAATTAGCGGAATATCTATAAGCTTGCTTGAAAAAGAATTTCAGTTTAAATATACTGCTTCAATTACTATGGTAACATCTGTTATTGGTTATACGGTAGGGATACTGTGTGGTTATCACAATTTGGGTGTGTGGTCATTGGTTGTAGCTTCTTTAACCACCACTCTATTAAGTACTATTGCTTTTTTCAGTTTTGCACCAATAAAATTTTCTTTTAAATTACATGTTAAAGAATGGAAAGAATTGTTTTCGTTCGGGTTTGGTATCATCCTTCTCAAAATAAATAACTATATGGGAAATGAAGGGATAATCTTGGTTTTAGGAAAAATTTTTACACCTGGGTTGCTTGGTGTTTTTGAAAGGGCATTCAGGATTAAAACTTTACCAAGTATGTATTTGGGGAATATTTTAGACAAGATAATGTTTCCTGCCATGTCAGAAATACAAGACGAACACGATCGTCTTTTTAGGATATATCAGAACTCTCTTGGAGTTGTTAACTCGGTTTTAATGCCTCTGGCTGTTTTTTTAGTTTTTTTTTCAAAGGAAGTCGTCTTGATAATATTGGGTAATAATTGGCTTGAGGCAGTGTTCCCATTGCAGATCATGTTCATAGTTCTTCCCTTTAGTTCATCAAGCCGTATGGCCGACTCTGTTATACGTGCTAAGGGGTTAGTATATAAAAATTCGCTACGAAAATTTATATATGTAATTTTTCTTTTAGTTACTGTTTCTATCGGTGCATATTATTTTGGTATTGTGGGGGCATCAATAGCGGTGTCCATTAGTTTTTTGTTTAATTATACTATTATGCTTGTTCTGGTCAAAAGGATATTTAATAAAGGAATTCGAGAAATTTTTTTTTCGCCTGTTTTTGCAGGGTTAAAGATATCTTTAGTGATTTTAATAATTATTTATATTTTTTCAAAAATTCTGAATGGATTAAATGAAACTCCACTGTCTAATTTTTTTATTATTTCGTTATTTACTTGTGTTCTGATAGCATTCATCGCCTGGAAGAATCCTAAAATGCTTGGCAAATATTTATGTGGTACTATAAATCAAGTATTCATAAAAACAAAAAGTTAACAGTTTTACTTGAAACCTCAATTTAAAGATAAATGAAAATATATGAAAATTTTTTTTGCTGGTGATTACGCTCCTTGCCGAAGATATGAAAACATTGTGTTAGAAAAAAGAAAATCTATTTTTGGCAATCTGATGGATGACATTCTCGAATCAGATATCTCATTCGTCAACCTTGAGACACCTCTATCTATTACTGGTAAGCCCATAAAAAAATCCGGCCCAAACATCAAAGCACATCCTGACTGCATCCATGCCTTAGCTGATGCAGGATTTTCTGTAGTGGGTCTGGCGAATAATCATATTCTGGATTTTGGAGAAAAAGGCCTGGAAGAGACCTTGAATGCGTGTCGCAAGGTTGGGGTGTCTACATGTGGTGCTGGAAAGAGTCTGCACGAAGCACAGCAGCCGTTAGTTATTGAAAAAGATGGGATTAAGGTTGGGTATATTGCTGTTGCCGAGCATGAATTCAGTATTGCTGAAAAAGAAAGTGGTGGAGCAGCACCGCTTGATCCCATAGACAATTCCCTGTTAATTGAAAATCTACGAAAAAATGTCGGCCTCTTGTTCGTTACGATTCATGGTGGCAATGAATATTTTCCTTATCCCCGACCCGGGCTGAGAAAAATTTGCAGGTTTTATGTGGAAAAAGGTGCAGATGCGGTGATTTGCCATCATGCTCATGTGCCGGGTGCTTACGAAGTATATAAGGGCAAGCCTATTGTTTATAGCTTAGGGAACCTAATATTCGATCATCCAAATCCACCTAATGGTTGGAATCAGGGATATGCTTTTCGTTTGGAGTATGTAAAAAATTCTATGACATTATCTTCTTTTAAGCTCATTCCGTATACACAATCTGTTAAACAGGGCGGTGTATTGAGAATCGCAGATAAAGAGAGAGAAAATTTTTTACAGATCATTGAAAGTTATAGAGATGTTTTAACAACTGAAAAAAAGTATGAGAATCTTTGGCTGGAATTTTGTGAAAAGAAAAGAACCAGTGCCTTGCTTAATATGTTTCTACCCTTTCGTGTTAAAGGCATTGGTAGAGTTTATGATATTCTGAAAATCGAAGATATTATTGTTCCTGAAAAATATTTATTCAAAAGACAAAATATGTTGAGATGTGAATCACATATTGAATTATTCAATACAATACTGAAAGATAAAATTGAAAATAGAAAATAATAAAAAATTAAAGTTTCCGAATTTTGGTGTTGGTGCACTATTAGCTGGGGTATATTTTTATGTGGCTATTAACTTCAGCTATTCCGATGTTTTTGGTAACGAAAGTCGATATTACTTTCTAATTTCTCAATTGCTACTTATTTATTTTCCTGTTCATTTTTTGTTTAATAACAGGCTCAAGGTGAAATTAGATTACCCATTCTTTTTTTATTTTAGTTTGTTTGTATTTTCTTTTTATTCTTGTTTTTTATTGGGTATCGCACAGTCTAATTACAATACTCTAATAGCGTTTTTTAAAGTTTTCATTATTTTTTTCATTATTTTTTATTATGTAGACAATAGAAAAAAATTTTTAATTGTCCTTTTTAGCTTATTTTTATCGGGATTTGCTCTGTATTATTTTAATAAAGAAAGTGTACTGATTTCTAAAATGCTATATGAAACTTTTGGAGATACTTCCAGTAACTCCAGACTTTACGGGACTGCAGGCAATGCCAACCAATTAACAATTTTGGCTTTTTGTGCTTTGTGGGCTTCTACGACACTTTTTTTTTATTTTAAATCAAAAATTTATAGATTTATATTTTTATCACCGCTGCCTTTTTTATTTTATTTAATTATTTTAAGTGGTTCTAAGAAGGGTCTTTTGTCAATATTGATTTTTATGGCTTTTGTTTTATTGTTTCATGTAAAAAAAATATTGTTTAGGAGAAAGATATTTAAGGAACCACTTCTGATATTTTCGTTTTATGTTTTGGTTATTTTAATAATGGTTTTAATGTTTCAATATCTTACCGAAAGTTATTATGGACAACGATTATATAGTGCTTTGACCTTAGAGTCAGTGCATGGATATGATAAAGCGAGAGCCGATCTCGGATTTGCGGCTCTTAAAATGTGGATGGAATCTCCTTTATGGGGTAAAGGTTTTGATAATTTTCGTAATCTCTCAGCTCAATATGGTGCAAAGCCGGATACTTACTCGCATTCTTCATTATTAGGACTACTCGCTAATTTAGGTGTTTTTGGTATTTTTTTTTATTTTGGGTTTTTATTTTTGTTGATTAGAAAAAGCTTACTTTTTATGAAGAATATCAAAAATAACAAAGATATAATTCTACTTAAATTTGGCACTTTTTTTATTTTGATTGTCGTATTCTTCAATTTATTCGCTGTATTATTTTTTGATAAGGTTTTAATTCCACTGCTTGCTTCATATGCGGGATATCTTTTTTCACTCAACAAGAAGAACTTTTCAATCACAAAAGATAGATAGGGTTTTATCCCCTCTTCCTGTGGCTTTAAATCGTCCATTTGTTTTTAACTTGTATATGTAAATTTAAACAAGACATTTTAGCTTGAAATATATATGTTCAGCATGAAATTTTAATATTTAGAAGGATACTTCAGTCAGATCATATAATATTTACACTACACAAGAACAGTTAATTAATATCACACCAGAATTAAAATTTTTTTAAACGAAACCCGAGCAAAATTAAAAGGTGCAGAAAGAATGTTGTTTATGGCTCTGTTGTGTTACTAATGGGAAAAGGTGGTCAAAGAAGAGCTCTTAAGGAGCTTGGATGGAACCATGATACAATTCGTAAAGGTATCAAAGAATTTCAATCTAGTATAACCTGTATTGATAATTTTTTAGGAAGAGGCCGTAAACCTTTAGAAGAAAAATTTCCATCTTTACTTGAAGATATAAAAAATATTGTTGAACCCCTGTTGCCAAACTGATCCGACATTTCGATCTACTCAGCTGTATTCGCCAATAACAGCAAAAGAAGTACGCAGGAGGCTTATTGAAGAAAAAGGATACTCCAAAGAGGCCCCATTGGTATCAACGCAATAGCAGATTCGGACCTAGGTGTTTTAAGGCTTTCAATGGATGCAAAAGTTGCAGCCAAAGTTGGGCCGTTTTCACGAGGAGGTTACAATCGTCATTGTCTTCGTGCATGTGACCATGATTTTAAGTCTGATAAATACTAAAGCTTTTTGATATATCAATCCAGCTACAGATGAGACCTTTTTCTACTTTAGTGAGAGTAATGTTACAGCAGATTTTATGGTTGATATATTTGAACATTTATGGCCAAAGATCAAAGATGATTATGATCCGCATACCATAGTATTAAATCTTGACAATGGGCCTGAAAATAACAGCAGAAGAAGTATGAAACGGCTGGTTGAATTTCCAAATAAGTATTCCGTAAATATAAGTTTAGCCTACTAACCGCCGTATCACAGCAAATATAATCCTATAGAAAGAGTCTGGGGACGATTGGAAAATCACTGGAAAGGTGAATTCCTTGATAGTGTTGAAAAAGTTTTGGGGTTGGCAAGAACTATGTCTTGGAAAGGCTGCAACCCGATTGTTAATTTTGTCCAAAAAAACTATCAAAAAGGAGTCTCCTTAACAAAAAAAGCTATGGAGATAATTGAAACAAAAATTTGTCGAATTAATGGAATAGAAAAATGGGCTGTTGATATACTTTGCTATGATTAGTTTTTTGGACTAAATTATTATAAATTTGTGCCTTATGTGGTAAATTTATATTCTCTTGTTTAAAAGTATGTAAAGGAAAGAAATTAAAATGATTGCAATTCATCACAGGGAAAGTAGCTTTTCAGAATGTTGGATAGAGTATTGCCAGAAGCATGATATTCCATTCAAGGTAGTTAATGCTTATGCTGATGATATCATAAAACAACTTGCGGATTGTGATGGGGTTATGTGGCATTGGCATCAGAATGAATATCGGGACCAGCTTTTTGCTCGACAGCTCGTATTTGCATTGGAGTCAGCAGGAAAAAAAGTGTTCCCCAATTCAAATACATCTTGGCATTTTGACGACAAAATAGGACAAAAGTATTTATTGGAAGCCCATAATTTGCCTTTGGTACCTACTCATTGTTTTTTTGATTGTGAATCAGCAATGAAATGGTTAGATAATTCAAACTTTCCTAAGGTTTTTAAGCTTAGAAACGGAGCTGGCTCAAAAAATGTACAACTTGTGAAAAATCGTGTTCAAGCTGAAAAAATATTGAAAACAGCATTTGGGAGAGGTTTTGGGAGCAGAACCAGAAAATCTATTTTGGATGAAGCCTTCTGGCGGTTTAAAAGAGACAAAGATATAATCAATCTGTTGCGGATTTTCAAAACTTTAATGTTAATTGCAAGTCATCCTGCTACAAAATCTAAACTGCAGGTCCAAAAAAATTACTTATATTTTCAAGATTTTATCCCAAACAACCAATATGATGATCGCTTGGTTGTTATTGGTGACAGGTGTTTTTGTATGAGAAGGTATTGCAGAAGTGATGATTTTCGTGCATCAGGGAGTGGTGTATTTTCCTACGAAATTGACCAATTCCCTAAAGAGTCCATTAAAATTGCATTTACAGTTGCAAAGAAAATCAGATCTCAATCATGTGCCATGGATTTCGTATATAGTGATGATGGAATGCCTATGATTGTAGAAATTTCTTATTGTTTTACTCCAGGTCGTGTTTATGAAGATTGCCATGGATACTTTGATTCAGAACTTAATTGGCACGATTTGCCTGTCAGGCCTGAGGAATTTATTTTAGAAGATTTTTTATTTGACATAGCTGAAAGTACTACTATCAAATGAAAATAGTCCTTGTTAATTCTCATCTTGGCTATGGCGGTGCAGAGAGGGTCATTACCTTGATGGCCAACTATTGGGCCGAGCAAGGACATGATGTTTACCTGATGACTCTTGCCAGGCGTGATGTGCCATGTGCATATCCTTTGCATGTGCTAGTCAATCGGGTCAGTGCCCAGGATGGGACACGACATCGATTCGTTTTGCTCAAGCTTTTTGACTTTCGTAAAAATCTGGGCCGCCTTTCCCCTGATATAGTCATTTCTTTTCAGGATGAAACCAATATCATGACCCGACTTGTATCTTTGGGACTTGATTTGCCCCTGATTATTTCAGAACGGAGTCATCCACAGTATTTGCCGCTTGCCTGGTACTGGAAACTTGCCCGTCGACTTGTATATCCTTTGTGCGATTGCCTAGTAGTTCAAACTAAGTCCATTCATGATTGGTTTATGAGCCGAAAATATGATTTGTCTATTGAAATTATTCCTAATCCTCTTTTGAATGATGATAATCGAACTGATTTTGATGCAGAAATTATTCTTGATAAGAATGCTATTATTACTGTGGGAAGGCTGACAAAAGCCAAAGGGCATGACAGGTTGCTGGAAATTTTCAAAAAGGTTTCAAGCCTCAGGCCAGACTGGAAGCTTTATATTGTTGGCGAAGGTAATCTCCGGACAAGGTTAGAAGAAAAAATTCAAGATTATGGGCTTAACGGTAAGGTTATTTTAACAGGACATGTTAAAAATCCACTGTCTCTACTTAAGCAGGCAAAGATTTTTGTGTTTACCTCATATTGGGAAGGTTTTCCCAATGCACTATGTGAGGCAATGGCTGCTGGATTACCCGTGCTCAGTTTTGATTGCCCGTCAGGTCCTGCGGATATAATTGTAAATGGTAAAAATGGAGTTTTGATCTCCAGCCAAGAGCATGGAGCGTTTGTAGAGTCGTTGATTGAGTTGATAGATTGCTCTCAAAAGGCGAATAAACTAGGTGCTAATGCCAGGCAAATCACTGCAAACCTTTCTGTCGATTCTATAATGAAAAAATGGGCCGAGATGGTTTCTAGATACATACAAAAATGAGGAATATTGTGAATTATAAAGATAAAAAAATTTTAATTATTATTCCCTCTTTTCAAAAAGGGGGCGGTGCAGAAAAGATAGCAATTATTTTGGGCAATGAGCTATCAAAAAATTACGAATTGGCTTATTTGACATTTTACAACTCAGATAGTGAGCATGAATCCTACTTTAAAAGGTTTTCATTAAATGAAAAGCCTGGGAAAGTATTTTGCTCCAAGCTGATATACGCCTTGAAAAGGATACGTTTTATAAAAAGAATTGAAAGAGAATATCATCCTGATCTGATTATTTCTTTTATGTTTGATGCGAATTTTTTCACAATGCTTTCAGTACAATATCCTAAAAAAGTTATCCTGAGTGTGCATAGTGATATTTACAGATTTGGCTACATGAAAAGAAAAATTTTGGCATTTTTGTATCGAAGGGCAGCTTATACCCACGCTATAACAAAAAAAATGGAACTGAATCTCAAAGAAAATAAAATCAATAAAACAATCGTCATTTACAATACACATGATATAAAGCATTATCAGCAACTGTCTTTGAGTAACTCAGAAATTACAATCCCGAAAGAAAAATTCGTTTTCCTGAATATAGCTAGGCTTAATTATGCGAAAGGCCAATGGCACTTACTCAAATCTTTCAGCCTTGTCGCTAAAAACTATCCAAATGCATTTTTGATTATTTTGGGGGAAGGTGTCCTCAGAAACCAATTGGAAAGGTTGAGTGACGATCTGTGCATTCGGAAAAAAGTTTTAATGGCGGGCAATGTTGATAACGTATTTCCAGTTATTAAAAAGGCGGACTGCTTTGTTTTCCCAAGCTTGTATGAAGGTCTGCCCAACGTTTTGATTGAAGCATTGGCTGTGGGTACAAAGATTGTTTCTACCGACTGCATCAGCGGGCCGAGAGAAATTATTGCTCCTGAATTAGATATCAGTGCAAAAGTCTCTTATCCTTATCAAAACGAACAAGGTGTTTTAGTCGAACCGTTTCGAAAAGAAAAAATGGATTTCAGCAAAAACATAAGCACGATTGAAAAGAAACTTGCCTCGGTTATGATGGATTTTATGAAAGATAAGCCGGTAAACGAAAAATATGCATTTGATGTCGAACGATTTTCCATCGATTCTACAGTCAGAGAATGGGATAAGTTGGCGAAAGGAATAATTTATGATTAATCTCCGTTCTTTTATCAGAAAATCACCTTTGCTATATACCTTTTATCTGTTTTTGAGATTTAAAGGGAAATATTATAAATTACCAGATAGATATACTGATATTCACATAACGGCTTTTCAAAGAAGCGGTAATACATTTGCCGCCAATCTTGTCAAAAGAGTTTTACCTGACAAAAAAATCGTTACACATATTCATACCATAGCCTCATTAAAAAAAGCTTTGAAATATGATATCCCTGTTATTGTATTGATTAGAGACCCCAAACAATCTATCCCTTCGTCTTTACTCAAAAGGATAGAGGGGGGGGGGGGGATATTAGGAAAGCATTTAATTACGACGTGAATGACTATATAGCTTATTATGGTTTTGTTTTATCAAATATTGATAAAATTAACGTGGTTTCATTTGATTTGTTAATAAACAGTCCTGAAATTTTTATTAAAACAGTTTCAAACCAACTCAAAATTCCTATTCCCGATCATGATACAATAATTAAATGTATCGATGATACATACACAAATCTGAAAAATGATAAAAGAAAAGATGGAACAAGAAATTTTAAATCTGAATATAAAGAGAGGAAAAAAAGAGAGCTTATGAGTTATATTGAAAATGATGAACGCCTCGATTTTTGTATTTCACTTTATCAAAAAGTTATCGAAAATGCCTAAAATTTTATGGAGAATTTATTGAAACCTTTAATATTATTTAATTGTACAACAAATGTTGTTGGAGGAGGGGTTAAAAATTCGGCTATTTTTATTAAACATGCCTTAATTAAAAATCAAGAAAATTTTATTTTTGCTGTATCCCCTCAAGTTAATGAAATTTTAGAAAGATGGAATATAAAAAAAAATTCCGTTTTTGTTTTAAGCAAGTCACCTGCAAAAAGTTTAAAAATGCGAAAAAAACTTTTCAATATTAGCAATAAATTTAATGTAGATTGTGTTTTTACAATGGCTGGCCCATCTTATGTTAAATTTAATAAACCTCATATTATGGGGATAAGCAACGCTTATATAACACATCCTAGCTTTCAGGCAGTTTGTATGGGAAAAACAAAAATTCAAATTGTTAGAGAATTGCTACTTATTGTTTATAGAAGTTATTATTCTTTAAAGGCGGATTTTTGGATTTTTCAAACAAATACAGCTGCCTTTGAATTTGCTAAGAAATATTTAATAGATAAGAAAAGAATAAAAGTTGTTTCTAATTCTATCGGTCTCGAATTTAATGAGTATTTTTCAAGTAAGTCTGTTAAAAAAATTGATAGTAATAGGATCAAGGTTTTTTGCCCGTCCGCTGCCTACCCGCATAAATGCCTTGATTGCATACCTGAGTTATCAAGACATTTGATAGAATTATCTCCACATATGAATTTTGAATTTATATTGACTTTAGAAAAAAACTCAGACATGTGGGAAAAAATTGAAAAAAAAGCAAATAAATATTCTGTCGCTGATAAAATAAAGAATATAGGACCTTTTAATTACGCTGATGCTTCAGGGTTATATGAAAAAGCAGATATTATATTTGTTCCAAGTATTTTAGAAACTTTTTCTGCAAGTTATCTTGAAGCTTTTTCTTCAAAAAAACCACTCATTGCAGCCGATAAAAAATTTGCAAGGGATATTTGTAAAAATGCAGCTTTATATATTAATCCGTTTGAATTAGAAGAAGCTGCATTGAAATTTATTGAAATTGCAAAAGATGAAAAGCTTCTTGAAAGTTTGACTGAACGAGGTCTTAAAGTCTTGAATGAATATAGAGATCAACAGGACAGATTTAATAAAATTTATGATTTTTTAAAAAATGTTATTCGAACTAATTAATTTCAGGAAAATAAATGCTAAAAAATAAAATATTACTGATAACAGGAGGCACAGGCTCCTTCGGAAACGCAGTTCTAAATAAATTTCTCAATACAAATATAAAAGAAATAAGAATATTCAGCCGTGATGAAAAAAAACAAGACGACATGCGCCATAAGCTTAAAAATGATAAAGTTAAATATTATATTGGTGATGTAAGAGATTACAACAGCATAAATCTTGCAATGCATAAAGTAGACTATGTTTTTCATGCGGCAGCATTAAAGCAGGTACCATCTTGTGAGTTTTATCCAATGCAGGCTGTTAAAACAAATGTTGAAGGAACAGAAAATGTTTTAAATGCTGCCATAGCAAATAAAGTTGAAAAAGTAATTGTATTGAGTACAGACAAGGCTGTTTATCCAATTAATGTTATGGGCATGACTAAAGCACTTTCCGAAAAAGTTATGATTGCACGTTCCAGAGATGCAGACAATGGCAGTTCTTTATTTTGTGCAACAAGATATGGAAATGTCATGGCATCGCGAGGTTCAGTTATTCCTTTATTTACAGAACAGGCAATAAATGGTCAGCCTCTTACTGTTACAGATCCTAATATGACAAGATTTTTAATGTCTTTGGAAGACTCCGTAGATTTGGTTCTTTTTGCCTTTCAAAATATGAATCCAGGAGACATTTTTGTTCAAAAAGCACCTGCTTCAACAGTTATTGATTTAGCCAATGCTATAAAAGAACTTTTTAATTCAAAAAGTGAAATAAAAATTATTGGAACAAGGCATGGTGAAAAATTATATGAAACTCTTTTAAGCAGGGAAGAACTTATAAAAGCTCAGGATTTGGGAGATTATTACAGAGTTCCTGCAGATACAAGAGATTTGAATTATGATAGATTTTTTGTTGATGGCGATGTTAAAACTTCCGGAAGTGAGGATTATACTTCACATAATACAACAAGGCTAAATGTAGAACAGATAAAAGAGCTTTTGCTAAAACTTGATTTTATAAAAAATAAACTTGAAGAGCTTAACAAATGATAAAAAATATTCTCATCACAGGTGCAAAAGGTTTTATTGGATCAAATCTTTTTGTGAGGCTTAAACTGGAAAAAAAATACAATATTTTTTGTTTTGATATAGAAAACAGCGAAAATGATCTTGAAGAATATATTTTAAAATCAGATTTTATTTTTCATCTTGCCGGTGTAAACAGACCTAAAAATGAAAATGAATTTACAAAAGGTAATGTAAATTTAACAGATAAAACAATTAATATTTTAGAAAATAATAATAAAAATATTCCTGTTATTATGACATCTTCTGTTCACAGCGGCTCAGATAATCCATATGGCCAGACCAAACAACAGGCTGAAAATATTTTGCTGGATTATAAATCAAAAGGTGGAAAAGTTTTAATTTACAGGCTTTCCAATGTTTTTGGCAAATGGTGCAGGCCAAATTACAATTCTGTTGTTGCTACATTTTGCTATAATATTGCAAATGGAATTGATATTCAAATCTCAAATAGAAAAAATGAAATAAATTTTATTTATATAGATGATATTATAAATGATTTAATTGAAAAAATTAATTTTGATTTTTCTGTTTTGAATAAAGATTTTTTTTATATTAAACCAGAATATAAAGTAAGCTTAGGAGAAGTTGCAGACCTTTTATATGGTTTTCATAATATAAAACAAAGCCTGATGGTTCCTGATTTTTCAAATGATTTTGTAAAAAAACTTCATGCAACATATCTTTCATATCTTCCAAAAGATAAATTTTCATCAAAAGCAAAGCTTAATGAAGATGAAAGAGGTAATTTGTTTGAACTTATAAAATCAAGGCAGTTTGGCCAGATTTTTGTCTCAACAACAAAACCCGGAATAACAAGAGGAAATCATTATCATCATACAAAAAATGAAAAATTTTGTGTTATCAGGGGAGCAGCAGAAATTAAGTTCAGGCATATTTTAGAAGATGAAGTAATAACATATAAAGTAAGTGGTGATGAGCCTGAAATTGTTGATATACCCCCAGGCTATACTCATTCAATTATAAATACGGGCAATAGCGAACTTATTACTTTGTTCTGGGCGAATGAAATGTTCAATCAAGAGAAACCTGATACTTTTTTTGAAGAAGTTTAAAATGAAAAAATTAAAAGTTTTAACTGTAGTTGGAACAAGACCTGAAATTATAAGATTATCAAGAGTTATGAAAAGACTTGATGAAGTCATAGCTGTGGATCACATTATTGTTCATACAGGTCAAAATTATGATTATGAGCTTAACGAAATTTTTTTTTCGGATTTAGAGTTAAGAAAACCTGATTATTTTTTGAATGCGGCCGGAAAAAATGCTGCGGAAACAATTGGAAATACAATAATTAATATTGATCCAGTACTTGAAAAAGAAAAACCGGACGCTTTTTTAGTACTTGGAGACACTAATAGCTGTTTATGTGCTATACCTGCCAAAAAAAGAAAAATTCCTGTTTTTCATATGGAGGCTGGCAACAGATGCTTTGACCAAAGAGTCCCTGAAGAAACAAACAGAAAAATTGTTGACCATATAAGCGATGTTAATTTGACTTACAGTGATATAGCAAGAGAATATCTTCTAGCAGAGGGGTTCCCAGCTGATCAGATAATAAAAACAGGGAGCCCCTTGTTTGAAGTAATAAATTACTACAAAGCTAAAATTGATTCATCCCAAATACTCTCAAAATTAAACCTGAATAAAAATTCTTTTTTTTTAGTTTCTGCTCACAGAGAAGAAAACATAAATAATGACAAAAACTTTCATTCTTTAGTCAAAATTTTAAATTCCATAGCAGAAAAATACAATTTACCCATCATTGTTTCAACTCACCCAAGAACCTTTAAAAGAATTAATCAAGAAAAAATTAATTTTAATAGTTTAATTACACTTTTAAAACCCCTTGGCTTTTTTGATTATGTATTTTTACAAAAAAATGCAAAAGTTGTTTTGTCTGACAGCGGAACAATTTCTGAAGAAACTTCCATATTGAATTTTTCCTCTATAAATATTAGAGATGCTCATGAAAGACCTGAAGCCATGGAAGAAGCTGTAGTAATGATGACAGGTATGAATGAAGAAAGAATACTTCAGTGCATATCTCTGCTTGATCAAGAATTTATAAATAAAAGCAATAATTTACCAATATCTGTTAAAGATTATTCAATGCCAAATGTTTCAGAAAAAGTTGTAAAAATAATATTGTCTTATACAGATTATATAAATAAAAAAGTTTGGAAGAATTATTAAGTTGAATATTTTAATTATATCTCAATATTTTTGGCCAGAAAATTTCAGAATTAATGATTTAGCAACAGATCTTGTTGAAAAAGGTCATAAAGTGACCGTTTTGACCGGTCTTCCAAATTATCCAAAAGGAAATTTTTTCAAAGGTTACGGAATTTTTAAAAAAAAATATAAAGAACAATATAAAGGTGTTGATATTTATAGGGTGCCAATTATTTCCAGGGGGAACGGTAAATTTCAAAGGCTGTTTTTAAATTATTTGTCGTTTGCATTTACAGGCAGTATAGTAGCACTATTTTTACAAAAAAAAAAATTTGATAAAATTTTTGTATTTGAAGTTTCGCCTATAACAGTAGGTATACCTGCAATTGTATTTAAAAAATTAAAAAAAATCCCTATTGTTTTTTGGGTACTTGATTTATGGCCTGAAAGTGTTGCTTCAGTTGGTGCTGTTAAATCTCAGAAGTATATTGGTTATATAAAAATTCTGGTTAAATATATTTATTCTAAATGTGATAAAATACTTGTTTCTTCAAAAGGATTTAAAAAAAGTATTGAAAATATAGAACCAAGAAAAAATATAATATCATATTTCCCAAATTTTATAGAAAAGGTTGACAGAGGAAAAGTTTTTTACCCTGAATTAAGTCAAAAAATAAATTTTCCTGAAGGTTTTAAAATAATGTATGCTGGTAATATTGGTTACGCTCAATCTTTTCCTACTATTCTTGAAGCCGCTGAAGTACTAAGAGATTATAACATTTATTGGATAATTGTTGGAGATGGCAGGTGCAGAGATTGGGTAAAAAAAAGAATTAAACAATTAGGTTTGGAAAAAAAAGTACTTTTACCAGGTTCATTCCCTCAGGACACAATGCCATTTTTTTACAGCAAATCTGATGTAATGCTTGTTTCTCTAAAAAATGAACTAAATTTTTCTTTGACTGTTCCAGGTAAAGTTCAATCATATATGGCTTTTGGTAAGCCGATAGTTGCTGCTCTTGCTGGAGAAGGTGCTAATATAATTAAGGATTCATCTAGCGGTATAACATGTCGGCCCGAAAATTCGAAAGATTTGGCAGAAACTGTTCTACAAATGTATAATCTGCCTCAAGAACAGCTTATAAAAATGGGTCAGAGTGGTAAAAAATACTGTGAAAAAAATTTTAACAGAGACTTGCTGGTTGACGAGTTAATAAATATTTTCAAACAACTTTAAAATTAGTTTCAGGGTAAAATAGTGAAAAAAATTTTAATTACAGGTTCAAACGGGTTTATAGGAAGTTATTTAAACCAAAAAATATTAACATCAGATATCTTTAAAGCTTACTGTATAGATCTTAGTAATTCATTTAAATTTAAATTTTTTTACTCTGGTGATATAAGTGACTTTGAGAAAGTAAATGGAATTGTTCGAAAAATATCTCCTGATATTATAATTCATTGTGCAGGAGTTGCTCATCAAAAATTAGGTGGGGTGGATAAAAATAAGTATTTTATGATTAACAGTGAAGCAACTTTAAACCTTGCTGGTGCTGCAGCAAAAATAAATCCAGATGTCCATTTTATATTTTTGTCTTCCATTTCAGTTTATGGAGAAAATTTTACTGATGAAAAACCAGTTATTGAGGAATCTGATTTAAATCCATCCAGTGATTATGCAAAAAGCAAGCTTGATGCTGAGATAAAGCTGATTGATTTATATAAAAAAGGTGTATTAAAAAAATTAGATATATTAAGGCTTGCTCCTGTATATGATTCTGACTGGACACTAAATCTTGATAAAAGAGTTTTTGGGCCTAAAGAGCTTTTTTATTTAAAATTTGGAAGCGGTAAGCAAAAACTTTCTGCGGTTTCAAGAAAAAATCTTGTCGATTTTATTGAATACAGAGTTAAAAATGCTGGTTCAAAAGAAGATGAGTTTTTAAATATATTTAATGTATGTGATCTTAATCCTTATTCATTTAAAGAAATAATTAATATTTTTAAAAGATCTGATTTAAAACCTGAAAGACCAGTTTTTAGAGTTCCTTTAAGTTTTGTCTGGCTAGTAACAAGACTGGCAGGGATGGTAATAAAAAGTAAAAGATCGTGGATATATTCCTGTTACGATAAAGTTGCCAAAGATCTTGTTTTTGATAATACTAAAATGCTTGAAACCGGTTTTAAACCTGAAAAAAATTTAAAAGATATATTTTTAAAATAATATGAAATATTCAATTTTATTTATTGTTCCATTTATTATCAGTTTTTTCGGTTCATGGCTTATAAAATCATACGGTTATGAGCTTGGTATAATAGATGTTCCAAGCGAGAGAAGTTCGCATGAAAAAATTATTCCAAAAGGCGGCGGAATAGGGATTTTGTGTGCTTTTATTTTAGGGGGATTTTATTTTAAAATCTCCTTATTTTTTTTAGCGCCTTCTGTTTTGTTATCTTTGGTCAGCTTTTTTGGTGACAAGTTTGATATTAAGCCAAAGATAAGACTTTTTATTCAGTTTTTGTGCAGTTTTGTTTTTTTGTTTGGGATTTTGATATCCGCAAGTTCTGATATTGTAAATTATTTTACATTTTTATTTTTTGCTGTTTTTATTGTTGGAACTGCAAACTTTTATAATTTTATGGACGGTATTAACGGTATTGCCGGTATTACCGGAGCAATAGCCTTTTTTTTTCTTGGTTTTTTTGGGTATTTAAATGATTTTCAGTTAAGTCATGTATTATTTTGTTTTTCAGTTGCTGCTGCATGTGTAGGTTTTCTTCCTTTTAATATTCCTGATGCAAAAATTTTTATGGGTGATATTGGAAGTGTTTTGCTTGGTTTTGTTTTTGCCTGCTTTGGTGTTCTTTTTTCTACTACTTTTCTTGATTTTATTTGTATCTGCGGGTTTTTATTTCTTTTTTATGCAGATGAGATTTCTACTATGTATATTAGAATAAAAGATAAAGAAAAGCTTAGTAAGCCTCACAGAAGACATTTGTATCAATTATATGCAAACGAACTTAATATTAAACATTGGAAAGTCTCTTTTGTTTTTGGTATTGTGCAGATATTAATATCCATTGCAGTTTTAGCTCTTAAACAATTTGGAATAATTCCTGTTTTATTTTTTTATGCTTTTATTTTTGGATTGTTTATTTATGTTTCAACTCTGGTTAGAAAGAAAATAAGAAACCTTGCTTTTAATTAAAATACAGAGAAAAAATGATGAAATCATGGCCGTCATATACAGAAGAAGAAGCAGAAGCAGTAAAACAAGTGCTTTTATCCAACAAGGTAAACTACTGGACAGGGGAAGAGTGCAGAAAGTTTGAGGATGAATTTGCAGCCTATTGTAACTGCAAATATGGTGTTGCACTTGCCAACGGTACGGTTGCCATAGATTTGGCCCTGAAATCTCTTGGTATTGGCCCTGGACATGAAGTTGTTGTAACACCGCGTACTTTTCTTGCTTCTGCAAGCTGTGTTGTAAATGCTGGTGCTATTCCTGTTTTTGCCGATGTTGACCTTGTTTCACAAAATATTACTCCAGAAACTATTGAAAAAGTAATAACAGATAAAACAAGAGCAATTATCTGTGTTCATGTCACTGGTTGGGCTTGTGAGATGGACGGAATTATGAATCTTGCAAAGGAATATAATCTTAATGTTATTGAAGACTGTGCACATGCACATGGAGCAAAATATAAAGGTATTCCTGTTGGAAGTTTTGGAGATGTTGCTGCCTGGTCCTTTTGTCAGGATAAAATTATGACTACAGGCGGTGAGGGCGGAATGCTTACCACAAATAATAAAGAAATATGGGAAAGGGCATGGTCATATAAAGATCACGGCAAATCATGGAAAGCTGTATATAAAAAGGATCATCCCCCCGGGTTTAAGTGGTATCATGAAGATTTCGGTACAAACTGGCGAATGACAGAAATGCAGGCTGTTTTAGGAAGGATTCAGCTTAAAAAACTTGATTCATGGGTTGAACAGAGACGAAAAAATGCTTGTTTTTTAAATGAAAGTTTTAAAGAAACAGATGGGATAAGGGTTACAATTCCTCCTGAACATATTTATCATTCTTATTATAAGTATTTCATTTTTGTTGAACCTGAAAGGTTCAGGCTTAGATGGGACAGGCACAGGATGATGATGGAAATATTAAAACACGACATTCACTGCATGAGCGGCGGAGTGTGTCCTGAAGTTTACCTTGAAAAAGCTTTTGAAAAACATGGTCTTATGCCTGAGAATAGACTTGAAAATGCAAAAGAGCTTGGAGAAACCAGTCTTATGTTTCTTGTTCATCCAACTTTATCAGAAGCTGATATGGAAGTTACAGCAGGTGTTATTAAATCTGTTACTCAAAAGTCCTTTAGATAATAATAAAAAAATCTTTTAAGTGTTATTTTTCAGGCTCCCGATTTCAAATTGGGGGCCTGTTATTTTTGTGGCAGCTTGAGTCTGCTGGTTCCTAAACTCTTGCTTGGGAACCCACGTCTTAGATAAAGTAAGGGGTCAAGTCTAGGTTTGACTCATTTGTTGGAAAAGGTGTAGGGGCTGATTCAATATCCGCCCTGTTTTTTGTTTATGAAAAGGGCAGAAATGGATTCTGCACCTACGGCGTTTCCATTAAGAATACGTATTCGTGAGTGCTTTATTGTGTAGCTTCCTAAGGGAATGCGAGGCAGGATATGACCGACGATCTTGATATTTAAAGACATAATTGTTAAAATATTTTAAATGAATACGAAATATAATGCATTATTAGTAAAAGGGTAAATAATTATGAATACTGTAAAAAAAGAAGTTATTTCATTGCTTGAGACACTTCCGGATGAATGTACAATAGAAGATATTCAATATCATTTGTATGTTGCTGGAAAAATACAGAAGGGTATTCATAGGGCTAAAACTGAAGGAACACTCAGCCAAAAAGAAGTTGAAAGGAAATTCAGCCGGTGGACTTCACAATAAGCTGGTCTCCAGAAGCTGTTGAAGATATTGAATTAATAGCAGATTACATTGCAAGAGACTCTGAATTTTATGCCCGCTCAGTTGTATCAAATATACTTAATGTTTCTCGTAGCATCCCTGAGCAACCTTTTGCTGGCAGAATTGTTCCGGAATTTAATGATAACACTATCAGGGAACGTTTTGTTTATAGTTATCGCCTGATATATACAATTGATGGTTCAATTATCACAATGATTGCTATTATTCACGGTAAAAGATTGCTTGATAATGTTCCTGATAGATTTTAAATCCCAGTTGAAGGGGAGGGGTCAAGTCTACGCTTATTTACATTCTCAAGTTGGAGCTTGGGAACAAGCCGGGCCATCCAAATTATATTTCCAAGCTGGGACGGACCATCCAAACAAATTGTTGTGATTGACAAAGGTTTGGTTTAGGGATAATTGAAACGGGTTGTGTGCAAATGATAATTTAACTTATAATAATTATAGGAATTTAAGGTTTTTTAATTAGCTAATGAATAATCTACCCGCTAATCAAAGCAATGAGCATTGTAGAGAATATTATGAAGATGAAATTTCTTTAATAGATGTTTCAAAAATAATAATTAAAAGATGGAGATGGTCTTTAGGAGCATTTCTTTGTTTTCTTCTTGGAACATTTTTTTTGCTTTTTTATCCGGGAGCCAAAATTGTTACCTTGGATTATGTCTCAATATATAAGGCTGCAGAAAGTTCACCTGGTTCTCCAATAATATCTTTAGAATCAACAGGAGAAAAAGCAGAGCTATATTATATAGGCTTGGTTGTTCAAAATTTTATTGAACAGAAAAAAGTTGAAGAGCTTCCTTTTAAAATTGAAGTAGAAACTTCAGATCCTTCAGGCTTTGTGGTTATTAAATCTTCAGCTTCTGAAAATGATAAAGAAAAATTAAATGAGATTAAAGAATCACATAAAGAACTTGTGGAATTAATTTTTAAAGAAGAATCTATTTTAATAAATCATAAAAAGGAAATTTGGGAAAGAAATCTTAAAAATGCTAAACAAGCTCTTGAAATGTTAAAAACTGCCCAAAGTTTAAATGCTGTGGAACTTTCAGCAAAATATATGGATCAGATAGTTAAGTTTGAAAACGATTTGTCAGGCTTGCGTTCAGGAGAAATTCTTCAGCTTGCCTATGGAAATAAGCCTGAAAGTAAAAAAAAGCTTATAGGAGCACTTGGTATAATGAGCGGGTTTTTTATGGCTTTGATTATTCCGTTTTTTGTTGAGTTTTTTATAAGTGTTAGGCAAAGTCTTAAGGAAGAAGAAAATAATTAAATTTAAAATTTTATTATTAAATTAATTGGGCGGTAATTTGTTTACCGCCTTTTTTTTTACTTTTTTTATTTTACAACAAAGTTTGGGTTTAAAAGGTTTTTTTTGTTATAAATAAGGCTTTTACCTGATTCAAGATTTTTAACTTCAAGTCCAGCCCCTTCACAAACACAATGACCTGCTGCTGTGTCCCATTCCATTGTTGGTCCAGTTCTTGGATAAACATGGGCAAGGCCTTCAGCAATTTTACAAAATTTAAGGGAACTTCCAGCTGATATAAAATTTACTTTTCCATGAATTTTTTCTTTTTCTTTAATAAATTTTTTTAGTTCATCATTTTGATGTGATCTTGTTGCAATTATTGTATATTCTTTTGGTTTTGTTTTTGGAGACAAAACTTTGGCAGTTTTTATAAAATCTTTTAAATTTGATTTTAAATCTTTATTTTCAGATATATTTTCAATTTTATAGGATTTTTTATCATAGCCAAAATAAAGGGTTTTAAGTACAGGAAGATAAACAACCCCTGCAATGGGTTTGTTTTTATTTATAAGAGCTATATTTACTGTAAATTCATTGTTTTTTTTCAAAAATTCTTTTGTTCCGTCAAGGGGATCTACTAAAAAATAATAGTCCCAGTTTTTTCTTTTTTCATATTCAATGTTTTTTCCCTCTTCACTTAAAAGAGGGATATTTATTTTTTGCAAATGATTTTTAATAATTTTGTCTGCTTTTTTGTCAGCTATTGTTACAGGTGAATTATCAGATTTTTTTTCTATTTCAAAATCTGATTTTGGGTCATTGTAAATTTCCATTATTTTATTGCCGGCTTTTATTGCGGCAATTATTGATTCATAAACGCAGTTTTCAATATTCAAAATATTATCTCCTGTTTATTTAAATTTATCCGTGAAGTTTTATCCCTGAAAGTTTAAGTCCAGCCTCCATAATTATTTCTGATAAAGTGGGGTGGGCATGAACAGAATTTGCAAGTTCTTCATAAGATAAATTGTTTTGAACCATTAAGGCTGCTTCTCCGCATAAATCAGAAGCATTTGGCCCTATTAAGTGAGCTCCTAAAATTTTGTTTTTATTTTTATCTGCAACAAGAATTGCCTCTCCTGAAATTTCTCCAATTGAATGGGCTTTTCCAGATGTCCTGAAAAGGACTTTTTCTGTAAAAGGTTTATATCCTTTTTCTTTTGCTGTTTCTTCAGTTTCACCTATAAATCCAATTTCCGGGGAAGTGAAAATAGCAGAAGGAATTTTTGAATAATCAAGCTTTGTAAACTTGTTTCCAGAAATTTTTTCAGCACAAATTCTTCCTTCAAAATATGCAGTGTGGGCCAGCATGGAAAAATCAGGGCCCAAAATATCTCCTATGGCATAAATGTTTTTACAAGTTGTTTCATAATTTTCATCAACAATTATATATCCTGATTCATTGGTTTTAATATCTGCTTTATCAAGTTTAAGTTTACTTGTCATTGGTGTTCTTCCTGTGCAGACTGCAATTTTTTTGCAACTAATTTCATTTGTTTTTGCTTTTGTATTGCTGGGAATTGTTTCAATTATAAAGCCTGAATCTGTATTTTCTTTAATTTTAGCAAGTGAATTTGTAAAAACCTTTATTTTTTGTTTTTTAAATTCTCTTTCAAGATTTTTAGAAATATCTTTATGAAGATTTTTTATGGGAAGAAGTCTTTGTTTTTCTTCAATTAGATATACTTTTGATCCAAGTGAAGACAAAATTGAGGCAAATTCACATCCTATTATTCCTCCTCCAATAATTGCAATTGATTCTGGAATATAATCAAGTTTTAGAAGGTCATTGCTTGATAAAATATTTTTATGGTCAAATTCAAATCCTTTAAGCTCTTTTGTTTTAGTTCCTGCTGCAATTATAAGTTTTTTAAAATTTATTTCTTTTTCTTTGGTATCAGTTTTTATATTAACAGAGTTTTTCCCTGAAATTGAAGCAAATCCATTTATAATTTCTATTTTATTGTTTTTTAAAAGAGATTCTAATCCCTTTTTTTGAATATTTATAATTTTATTTTTTCTATTTTGAAGCTTAGCCATATTAAATTTTGGGCTATTGGTTAATTCAATCCCAAAATCATCAAAATCATTTGTTTTTTTAAATAATTCAGCACTTGCCTTAAAAATTTTAGAGGGAATACAGCCTTGGTTTAAGCAGGTTCCTCCAAGGGAATCTTTTTCTATTAAAATTACTTTATTTCCAAGTTGGGAAGCTCTTATTGCTGCTATATATCCTCCCGGGCCTCCGCCAATTATAATTATATCTGACATTTTTTTCCTAGTGTTTTAAAATTAATTGATAAATTAACAAAAGTTTGAAATATCTGAATTGTTTATTCTAAATTAAAAATTAAGTAAATATTTTAGATTTTATTTATTTAAACTATAAAATTGTTTAATTCTAAAGTCAGAATAAAATTTGAGCTGATCCGGGATTTTTAAAAGGAGAAATAATGGTAAAAAAAACAAAGATAAACAGCCGCCACCATGAAATGGGAGCAAATATGGCTGAGTTTGGCGGATATGAAATGCCTTTGTGGTATAAAACAGGGGCAAGAGATGAGCATATTTCAGTTTTAAGGGCTGCAGGTATTTTTGATACTTCCCATATGGCTTTTGTAAATGTTTTAGGAACCAATGCTCTTGAGCTTTTGCAAAAAACTTTTTCAAAGGATTTAAATGCTTGTATTGGCCCAAATAAGCTTCCCATTGCAGATAAAAGATGTGTTTATGGAGTTTTTTTAAATGAAACGGGTCATGTAATTGACGATGCTATTGTTTATAAATTTGCAGATAACAATTATGCTGTTGTTGTAAATGCGGGTATGGGCCGGGAAATAGCAGCTCATCTTGAAAAATATAAAGAAAATCTTGATGTAAAAATTATAGATTATTCAGATAATCTTGGAAAATTTGATATCCAGGGGCCTTTATCAGGAATAATTGTAAAATCTTTAATTAATCATCCAAAGGAAGTTTTTGATGGTTTTGTTTATTTTTCACACAAAGGTCATTTTGATAAATCTGTTCCAACTTCCTATGAAGTAACTTTAAAAGGCAGTAATATTCCAATTCTTCTTTCAAGAACAGGTTATTCAGGAGAATTTGGTTTTGAAATTTTTGTAGACCAAAAATATTTTCTTGAAGTCTGGGATCTTTTTGTTGAAGAAGGAAGAATTTTTGAGCTTACTCCCTGCGGTTTGGCAGCCAGAGATTCATTGCGGGCTGGAGCAGGTCTTCCACTTTCACACAAAGATATTGGAAACTGGCCATATATTAATCATCCCTGGGAGTTTACCCTTCCTTTTACTGATAACAAAAAAGGTTTTGGAAAAGAATTTGTTGGAAGCAAAGTTTTATTAAATTCTGATTATAAATATCACACTTATGCTTTTGTAGGTTCTGATTTAAGAAAAGTAAATCCTGAAGATGCTGTTGTTGTAGATGAAAATAACATTGAAATAGGCAGGATTTTAACTTGTGCCACTGATTTGGGCATAGACTGGGCCAATGGCAAAATCTTTTCTATTACAAGCCCTTTGGATTCTGGAAAGCCGCCTGGGTTTAGTCCTCGGGGATTAAGATGTGGATTTGTTCATGTTGATAAAAAATTAAATTTTGGCGACAAGGTTTATCTTAAATCCAAAAAAAGAAAACTTGATGCAATTATTGTAAATGAAATAAGACCCCACAAAACTGCTAGAAGGAAAATTAGTTCTATGCCTTAGGGGGATTTGGGTAATGGGCAGAGCCAGAGCTTGGGAACCAGCAGGCTTTGATTCAAGTATATGAAATAACAGAGTTTGTTTGCCCAGATTCATAGGGCTAGCAAATTAATCATCAGACTTCATACCTTAAAGGAGAAAAAAAATGAAAGAAATAAATGAACTTAATCTGCCTGAAAACATATTTTATACAGATCAGCATGAGTGGGTTGAAACAGGTGAAGTGGTAAAAGTTGGAGTTTCAGATTATGCCCAGGATCAGCTCGGAGATATTGTTTTTGTTGAGCTTCCTGAAGTAGGTGATTCTTTTGAAAAAGGTGATGAATGCGCAACTCTTGAATCTGTAAAAGCTGTTTCTGAGATTTATTGTCCGGTTTCCGGTGAAGTTGTTGAAATAAATGAGGCTTTAGAAGATGAACCAGGTCTTATAAATGAAGATCCCTATGAAAAAGGCTGGATGTTTAAAGTAAAAGTTGAAGGTTCCATTGACGGACTTATGGACAAAGCCGCTTATCTTGCCATGCTTAAAGGAGAGTAAATAATGCATTACATCCCACATACCAAAGAGGATGTTGAAAAAATGCTTGCTTCCATTGGAGCAAAAACTGAAGATGATGTTTTTAAGGGGATTCCTTCAAATCTTAGAAGAAAATCTCCCTTAAATCTTGATGAGCCCATGAGCGAGTGGGAAATCATTGACAAGATGAGAAAAATTTCATCTGAAATGATCCCTTCATCTGAAAAAACTATTTTCATGGGAGCAGGAAGTTATTTGCACAATATTCCTTCAGTTGTGCCTTATCTTGTTTCAAGGTCAGAGTTTACAACTGCATATACACCGTATCAGCCGGAAGTAAGTCAGGGAACTTTGCAGGCAATTTATGAATATCAGACTTTTACTTCTAATCTTCTGGGAATGGATATTGCCAATGCTTCTATGTATGACGGTGCAACTTCTCTTGCTGAAGCACTTTTAATGTCTTTAAGAATTAAAAAAAAGACATCAAAAATTGTAATTTCAGAAGCTGTTAATCCATTTTATAAAAAAGTTGTTGAAACATATTTTGAGCCCACAGAATTTGAAATAATTTATCTTCCTTTTGATGAAAATGGAAAAACAGATATTTCAAAACTTTCAAATTCAAAAGACATTGCCGGATTTGCTGTTCAGTCACCAAATTTTTTTGGAATAATTGAAGACAACGAAAAAATTTCTGAAATATGTGAAAAAAATAAAATCCTTTTTGTTTCATGTTTTAGTGAGCCTTTTGCTTTTGGGCTTTATAAGCCTTCCGGAGTTTACGGAGCAGATATTGTCTGCGGTGAAGGACAAAGTATGGGAATTCCCCAGTCTTTTGGAGGGCCGGGTCTTGGAATGTTTGCTGCCAAAGAAAAATATATGCGTCAAATGCCAGGTCGCCTTTGCGGACAAACTGTTGATAAAAACGGAAAAAGGGGATTTGTTCTTACAATTTCCACAAGGGAGCAGCATATAAGAAGGGAAAAAGCAACTTCAAATATTTGCTCCAATCAGGGACTTTGTGCTCTTACTTCTGCTGTATTCATGTCCTGTCTTGGAAAAACCGGTTTAAAAGAAATTGCTAAAATAAATCATAATAATGCTTCCTGGTTAAGAAAAAAACTTATTGAGCTTGGATTTGAGGACAAATTTAAAAACTCAGCTTTTTTCAATGAATTTGTATTAAAAGCTCCAATTGGTTTTGAAAATGTCTGGGAAAAACTTTGTGAAAAGCAAATTGTCTGCGGTCTTCCAATTTCTAAGTTTTTCAATGATTTTGAAAATAGTTATTTGTTTTGCGTAACTGAAGCTTTTTCAAAGGAAAATATGGAAAATCTTCTTGAAAATATTAAAAAGGAGGTAGGCAATGATTAATGATAAGCTTACCGGACTTGTGCTTGACGAGCCTTTATTGTGGGAAAAGGGAAGTAAAGGAAGAATTGGTATTTCTATTCCAAAACAGGAAATTGAAGCTTCTAAACCAGACCCAAATCTTATTTGGGACGGGCCTGATTTTCCAGAACTTTCAGAAGTTGATGTTGTAAGGCATTTTACAAGACTTTCAACCTGGAATTTTGGAGTTGATTCAGGAATGTATCCCCTTGGTTCATGCACAATGAAATACAATCCAAAGCTCAATGAAAAAACAGCTTCAATGGAAGGTTTTTCAAGTTCCCATCCTCTTTTGCCTGAAAATCTTTGCCAGGGTACATTAAGGCTTATCTATGACCTTGAAAGGCTTTTGTGCGAAATTACAGGTCTTGATGTGTTTACTCTACAGCCTGCTGCCGGAGCCCAGGGTGAGTTGTGCGGAATGTTAGTGTTTAATGCCTATCATAAAAAAATGGGTAAAAGGCGGAAAAAAATTATAATTCCAGATACCGCACATGGAACAAACCCTGCTTCTTGTGCTTTATGCGGATTTGATACCATTGGTCTTGTTTCAGGAGCTGATGGTATTTTGCATCCGGACGCTGTAAGAGAAATTATGGATGAAGACACAGCAGGAATAATGATTACAAATCCCAATACCCTTGGTCTTTTTGAGGAAAATATTAAAGAGATTGCTGAAATTGTCCATGAAAAAGGCGGTCTTGTTTATTGTGACGGAGCAAACATGAATGCAATCATGGGTGCTGTGAGCATGAGAGAAATTGGAGTTGATGTTATTCATTTAAATCTTCACAAAACTTTTTCCACACCACATGGAGGCGGAGGTCCTGGAGCTGGTCCTGTTGGAGTTGTAAAAGAACTTGAAGAATTTCTTCCTGTTCCAAGGGTGGAAAAAAACGGTGATAAGTTTATATTTAACTCTGATTTTCCTTATTCTATTGGAAAGCTTCATGCTTTTCACGGAAACTACGGGGTTCTTATCAAGGCTTACACCTATATTCTTTCCATGGGTAAAGAGCTTTTTGATGCAAGCACAAAAGCTGTGTTAAATGCAAACTATATAAAAGAAAATTTAAAAGATATTTATCATCTTCCATACAAAAAACCTTGTATGCATGAATGTGTTTTTACAGATAAAAACTTTGAAGAATACAAAGTAACAACACTTGATATTGCAAAAAGACTTCTTGATTTTGGATTCCATCCTCCAACAATTTATTTTCCCCTTGTTGTTAACGGGGCAATAATGATTGAGCCTACAGAATCAGAATCAAAAGAAGAAATAGATAAATTTATAAAAGTAATGAAGCAGATTGCAAAGGAAGCAAAAGAAAATCCTGATATTTTGCATAGTGCTCCAAATAATACCAAAGTTGGCAGACTTGACGAAACCCTTGCAGCAAGAAAACCAAAGCTAAAAGGTTAATGAAAAAAGAACTTGTATTTTTAGACATGGGGAGGACTTTTTATAAGTATTCCCTTTTGTTTCAGGAAAAAATTGTTGAAGAAAAAATAAAGAATTTCTTATCAAAAGATTTTCTTCTTTTTACAGAACATGAGCCTGTGATTACCCTTGGTAAAAGGGGAGGGAAAGAGTTTGTTTTAAGGGAAAAACCTTTTTTAAAGAAAAATAATGTAAGTATTATTGAGACTTCAAGGGGTGGACTTGCAACATGTCATTTACCTGGTCAGGCTGTTTTTTATCCCATTTTAAATCTTAGAGGTTTAAATATAGGAGTAAGAGAATATTCCAGTAAATTAATGGATACAATTGAGGATTTTTTAAAAAAATATAAAGTTAAATCTTTTAGAACTGAAAATTATCCCGGAGTTTTTGTTAATAATAAAAAGATTGCAAGTATTGGTCTTTCCATAAAAAAAAATATTTGTTTTCATGGATTAAGCATTAATATTAATAATGACAATTCTCTTTTTGACTGTATTGTTGCCTGCGGTTTGAAAAATGTGGTGATGACAAGACTTTGTGATGAAACAGATATGGAAATAAATATGGATAAGGTAAAAACTGATTTTTTGGATTCTTTTGTTAAAGTTTTTGAATTTGAAATTTTCCATTAAACTGATTATTTTCTAGGTTTGCAGTTGAGTATATAAAAAAAATTTTAGGAAAGAATAATGTCCCAAACCTATTCAAGAAAAATATTAAAAGACCAGGGTATCAGGGTTTCAAAACCAAAATGGCTTAGAAAACCCCTTCCTTCAGGGCCTGAATATGAAAAAATACAGTCACTTTTAAAAAAAGGCGGACTTCACACTGTATGCTCACAGGCAAAATGTCCAAATCAGTTTGAGTGCTATTCAAAGGGAACAGCAACTTTTCTTATTCTTGGGGAAAAGTGTACAAGAAATTGTAAGTTTTGTGCAATTGAACAGTCTTTTAACGAGGCTGTTGATAAAGACGAGCCAAAAAAAGTTGCAAATGCTGCAAAGGAAATGGACCTTAAATATGTTGTTGTAACTTCAGTTACACGAGATGACCTTGAAGACGGCGGAGCATTTCTTTTTGCAGAAGTTATTTGTGAACTTAAAAAAAATATTAAAAATGTTTTTGTAGAAGTTCTTATCCCTGATTTCAAGGGAAATGAAAAAGCTCTTGATATAGTTTTAAATGCCAATCCTGATGTTTTGAATCACAATGTTGAAACATCAAAAAATATTTATGAAAAAGCAAGACCCATGGCAGATTATGAGCAGTCTTTAAAGGTTTTGTCATATTGTAAAAACAAAAGACCTGATATTTATGTTAAGTCCGGACTTATGACAGGTCTTGGGGAAACAAGGGAAGAACTTGATAAAACAATAAAAGATATAAAAAATTCAGGAGCTGATTTTATAACAATAGGACAATATTTACAGCCTTCCCTAAATCATCTTTTAGTTGAAAAATTTTATTCTCCCCAGGAATTTGAAGATATAAGAAAATTTTGTGAAAATCTTGGTTTTAAAGGGGTTGCTTCCGGACCTTTTGTCAGAAGTTCTTATAAGGCTTTTGAGATGTTTGGTTTGAATAAATAGTTGGTGTTTGTCTTGGACTCGTTCCTAGGTTCTGATTTGGACTGGAGCTCGTTAGAGGCTCGTTCCCAAGCTCTGATTTGTGCTGGAATTTATTAGGGGCTCGTTCCCAAGCTCCAGCTTGGGAATGTAAATATTTGAAATAACAGATTTTATTGACACAGACTCATAAAGCAAGCTAATTAGCCAGCAAGCTTTTTTATCTGGGATATGGGTTCCCAAGCAATGAGCTTGGGAACCAGCAGGCTTCGAGTTTGATTTAGATTCATACTTATTCGAGGGCTCGTTCCCAGGCTCTGATTTGGACTGGAACTCGTTAGGGGCTCGTTCCCAAGCTCCAGCTTGGGAATGTAAATATTTGAAATAACAGATTTTATTGACACAGATTCATAAAGCAAGCTAATTAGCCAGCAAGCTTTTTTGTCTGAGACGAGGGTTCCCAAGCAAGGAGCTTGGGAACCAGCAGGCTTCGAGTTTGATTTAGATTCATACTTATTCGAGGGCTCGTTCCCAGGCTCTGATTTGGACTGGAACTCGTTAGGGGCTCGTTCCCAAGCTCCAGCTTGGTAATATAAGCTCATGAAATAATAGAATTTATTTGCAGATATTTATAAAATGCGTTAATTAATCATCAGGCTTTTTTTATTTGAGAGGTGGATTCCCAAGCAGGAATTAAAAAAAAACATAAAATTAAAAAGATAAAAATGGGCAGAACAAGATATAAAATTTACGAACCAGAAAAACCGTATTTTATAACATTTACAATTTTAAACTGGCTTCCTGTTTTCACAAGAAAAGAAAGTGTGGAAGTTTTAATCAACAGCCTTAAATATCTTAAGGAATCAGATGAACTAAAACTTTATGCTTATGTAATTCTTGAAAATCATCTTCATCTGGTTTTGAAAAGTAAAGATCTTGTTTTAACGGTTCAAAAGTTTAAAAGCTATACTGCAAAAGAAATAATAAATCTTTTAAAAAAATCAGGTGCATCAACCCTTTTGGAACAATTTGCTTTAAATAAAAAAAATCATAAAAAAGAAAGCAAGTATCAGATTTGGGAGGAAGGTTATGCTCCAAAGCTGATTCAGGGTGAAGAAATGATGAGAAATAAAATTGAATATATTCATAACAATCCTGTGAAACGCGGATTTGTTGATGAGCCTTGGTACTGGCGCTATAGCAGTGCTAGAAATTATAGGGGAATGGATGGGCTCATTGATGTTGAGATGGATTGGTATTGATTTTGGTTCGCTGGAGCTGGCTTGGGGTTGGTTTCAAGCTTTGTAGGTTCGTACTCATTTTGAGCTCATACCCGTTTTTTTGGGCTCGTTCCCAAGCTCCAACTTGGGAATGTAAGTATATGAAAGAACAGAGTTTATTTATATAGATTCATAGAATGAGTTGATTAGCCAAGAGACTTTTTTTGTTTGAAACATAGGTTCCCAAGCCAGAGCGTGGGAACTAGCAAAAAAAGAGTTTGGGCTTGGGAACCAGTAGAAAAACTCCTGCATAACCGGCATCAAGATCTTTTTCATGCTTTTCTATAACAAGATTAACATGTTCCCTGAGCTCATGTTTCAGTTTTTCGGGTATTGGAACAGTACGGTCTTTCTTTCCTTTTCCATCATGAACAGTCAGAATCATTGCATCAAAATTAAAATCCTGAGCTCTTAGCTTCATGCACTCCGACAGC